>Ga0181346_1000337_pt1 | contig 20135 bp, 15 predicted proteins | sample Su13VDMM15DN_FD_130100 | JGI IMG/M metagenome (GOLD analysis project Ga0181346, IMG submission 130100) | Freshwater viral communities from Lake Michigan, USA - Su13.VD.MM15.D.N | ecosystem: Environmental > Aquatic > Freshwater > Lake | place: USA: Michigan | collected 2013-07-15 | reverse complement strand
TACCGTAGTAGAATTTCATTTCTGTGAACGGGAATTCTTTGTTGTATTTGAACGGAACAACACGTACCGTTTGTTTACCAATTTGCGGTTTAAATCGCTTTGTTTGGTTGTTTGAGCCCCCACTTGTAGGTTTGGACTGCATAGATTCAAGTTTTTTCTTGATTGCATCTAGATTCATAATATAACTAATTTAATTGTTTACAACGTTAATATAATAACCTTTATTTAATAAGCCAAACTATAATTCAACTATTTTAAAAATCTTTGTATTTAATTGTTTAATCTCATTGTGTTGAGTTAACAAAATACAATTTCTATAATGTTGCCAGTTTACTGGAAATTTAATGTCTACTACTCCACCATTGAGTTTTTTAATCAACTCGTTTAGTGCGTTGATGGTATAAAGTGTGTTTGATTCTTTTTTTCTATGTACTAGAATTGTGTTATCGGGAATGTCATTTACATTTCCTTGATCTACATTGTATGTAATAACATATTCGTTATTGCTTTTAATATGCAATACAAACATTTTATTGTACATGATACTATAACGACTTGATAGGATACTAACCAATGCCTCTAGCTCATTTAATGGGGTAAAAGTACAAAACAGCCTATTGCTCATTAATAAAGTATCAAATGTAAAATCATAATCGTATTGATCATACATATGACGGGGTTGTTCTAAAGTACTATACATAACTTTTATTTTATGTTGGCGTAATTTTTGCCAGTTTTTGTTTTAATTTGCAATTTCTTGTCTCTAAATACTTGTTTTATTTGCTCTATTACATTTATTTCATTTTCGTCTACATCTAATAAAAACGAATCATAAACATATAATACGAGTTTAGTATTTTTCCCTCGCAAAATTTTAAATATCTCATACAATATAAGAACATTATTTGCAGTCTCCAAGTTTTGTAATAGATAATTTAAAAGCTTTTGTGGGTTCATGTTTTCCAGATCATTTTTTATAAATTTATGATCTGAAATAGGGCATACAATATGTCCATTGTGTTGGAATGACTCCCACAAACTATCTGTATATTCTGCTACTTTTTTAAAAAATGGAAGTTCTTTGTACTCCTTCCAAATTCCCCCATAAAGTTGTTTAAACGTTATTTCTTTTGCTTTGGCGTAATCCACTCCATACATTTTAGCAAAGTCCATATGGATATCACTACCGTCGAAAGCATAACCCAATAAATCAGCAAGAAGGGTAGGATGATAAGCAGAAATATCCATTTCAATAAAAATATCATTACGTGGTATAAAACAGTTTCTTTCTCCATTGTATTTGTTTAGGGCTGAAAAGTTAATGTTATTGAATGCATTTGATGGTCTTGTTGTTAATGTGTTTAGGTTATATTGCGTGTATATAAACTCGTTTACTTCTTTGTTGAAGTACTGCTCGAATAGTATTTGGTCGACTTTTATACCCACTAATTCTAGTTGATTAAACACCAATGCTGCCTTATTGTAGAATGGGTTTTGGTTTGAACTATCGAAATTTGCAAAATTTTGTTCGCATACTTCATAGTGTTTTACAATTGGAACTATTGTGTTTAAATTTTGTATAGTTGGGTATTTGTTGTAAATGTAATTGTGAGCTGTTGTTAGTTGAGGTATATACGTATGGGGGGAAGGTGGTGGTTGGTAGCTATGCTTAATGCAAAAATAATGTAGAAATTCTTTTCTATCCCTTACATATATCTTTTCTATACTGTTTAGTACTTTTTCTACTACCTCTAAATCAAAATTTATTGTTTCGCTATGGTTTATAGGAATAATATACCCTTTATCATCTCTTTCAAAACGAATGTATAGAGCACATATATTGTTTTCAACAGGGTGTAAATTATGTGAAGTAGGAATTACTTCAACATATGCTGTTTGGTAGCTAATGTTACAAATTGTTTCTATATGTTTAGGATCTTCTATAAGCCAGTACATGCTTTAAAGATACAAACTATATTTTACAATTCCAAATTTAAATTAGTAACTTCCTCCTCCACCTATAGAACTTCCTCCTCCAGAGTAGCTTCCTCCTCCACTTGGAATATTGGAGAGAGTTGGTAATATTATACTGCTAGTAGTTTGGGTTATAGGTTGTGGTTTTTTTATAGAAATTAAAACGTCGTGAGGGGTATTTATATGAGTTTTTCCTACCATAGGTGTTGTACCATTATGTATATGATAAAATCCAATGTAATTTTGTCCATTTTTAGTTGTAAATTCATTACCTGTTGTGTACAAATTATTTATATCTTGTGATTGATAATATTTTAAAAACTTGTCTTGAAAGTATTGAGAAAATCCATACCATTTTAAGTTTTGCTCTATAGCAATAGCAGATGATCTGTTTGAATTAAAAACTTGTTCTTTATTACCTTTAATTTGCCAGATTAAAGATACTGGGGAGTATAAATCCCATGCTATTTGGGCGTTTCGAGATCTGAGTTTGTCGTGGGTTTCTTTGTCAATTTCTAAATAAAGGACTTCATTGTTTTTTTTACAAAAATATCTTGTAAACTGTCCGTTTTGTTGGTCTTGAGAAGTTGGGGTGGTTGGGTTGAATGAGGGGATTAATCTAGATGGGGGAGATTGGTTATATGAACCTCCACTTAATGTATCTTGGGTTTCTATATATATTAAATTTTGAAAAACAATATTTTGTGGGGGGATTGGGTTTGGGTTTTGTAATGTAAGTAGAATATTAGTACCATCTTGAGGATTTTTTCCGGTATATTTTTGCCCAGTAGATATTTCATAGTAATATCCTATATAATCCTCTTTGGTTGTAGAAAGGATATATTCGTCACCGTTAGTGTATAAATTTGGTTTTATTTGAGATTTTGGGTAATACATTAATATATGGATTTACTTGCAGGATAAAGAAATAATTGAGCTTCTTCTGTTCTTCTTCTAGCTAAAGATGGTATATAACCATCTACTTTTCCTGTTTTAGGACCATCTAAAATACCTTGAGCGGCTTCTCGGTAATCTCCTTTTTTGATAGCAGATATGATTTTATTTGCATATCTATACCCACCACTCCAAATAAATTTTCCAGCATTATATGATAAGCTTAATAAAGCTGCTTTTTGATGGTTATTAAGTTTATCCCAATTAGATTTTCCTATAGCTTTTATAATTGTATCAGAATAAAAATATACTGAGTATGTTCTTAAAGTATCTGCTGCTTCTTGTTTAGTAAATGTTGTACCTAATATTACTGTTTCTAATTTTCCATTTACTAATTTTTTATCTGATCCATATCCTCCTCTATAGGTTCCTTGATCCAGTTTTGTTACCTTTGTAGTTAATGATTCTTTTAATGCTATAAAATTAGTAGCTTCAGCTTCCCAAGTGTCTCCTTGAGTTATTCTTGGGATTTTTCTAGTCCAAGGTTTAAGATCTTCTACTTTAAGAACAGGAACCGTTTGTTTTCCAGTAGATTTAACTGCTTGTACATCTTCTTTTATAGCTGTAGAAGTAATAAACACAGCCGAAGTACCTTCGGTTTTTGGAATAACTGTAGCTTCAATATCTGTTTCCCAATCACTGTTTGATAGTTTATGGCTTACTCCGGTAACAATTAAATCTAAATTATCACCATATGCTTTAGGTAAAAATCTAGTATCAACTTGTAATTTGTTGTATATTTTTATTCCCGAAATCCCATCCATAGTAAATGAAATTTTAAATGGTATAAACCCAATGGTACCACCGGATTTATTATTTTGGGAAGCAATTAAATATTTATAGTATTCGGTTACAACGGAAACATTTTTTTCAATCGCCCCAGGATCTATTTGAAGATTTTTTGCATTGTCGCTGATTATGTTTCCTTTAAATCCATAGCGAGAAGCACTACCTGCTTTAGCAGAAAGAAATTTGTTGGTATAATTTACCGCAGCTTCATCTTCTCCATTTTCTTCATTAGAATCTTCATTTCCCGGGATAAATTTCTCTTGGAATCTATCGGTTAAACCAACATTCCATTTAGAAAATGCTGTGCCTTCTGTCCCTTTAACATATCCTCCTGCTGTTGCTCCTACTGTAATCATAGTAGCATATTCAGGAGTTATTGCTGTTTTTAAATCAACTTTTCTTACAAAGTTTGAAATATATCCGTTTGATGTTTTTCCATACCCATATAGTTGAAGAATATAATCTGAACCTTTTTTGTTAAGTCCTGGGATTGGGGTGGTATCAAGGATTGAAAGGGTATTATTGGTTTCGTTTATAACAGGTTCTAAATTGTTAATACCCCCTAATGATTTATTTAAACCATCACATATTGCTTTTAAAAATCCAAATACCCCAATGTCACCTCTTTCATCAGAATTGTCATTAATGCAATTTATTATGAACTCAAAATTTAAGTATACATTCATAATATATGCTTTATTTGGGTTGGGATTATTTTTTACATAATCATCAGCTTTAAATGGACTTAAATTAGTATACACTTTTGTTACACCACTAGCAGTTTGTAAGTTATCATTTCTTACTATGCAAACTCGTGGATCTAGAGAAATTTGGTTTGGAAGAGAATACATGTAATTTCCAGTAGTTCCAGTTCCATAAGTATCATTGTTTATATTAAAAATAGGGGGTTTTTCGTTATAATTTGATGGATCTTTAGTGGATATTTTTGGAAGAATATTGTTTTCTATATAATTTAATAAAGCTCCAAATTTTAAATAAAATTGTTTATCAGGTTCAGTATTTATAAAACAAGCATCTTTTTTAGAAAAACCAATTAAAGGACTGGTTATTGAAGATTTTTTCGAAGTTTTTATTTTATATTCAACATCAAGAAATTTACCATATGCAGCCCCAAACTCATTCGTACTAAAATCGGTGGTTTCATTTTTTTTATCGTCAACCATTTTATAGTATTTTTCTCTTTTAACCCTTTCTGCTTCTTTTTCAATATCTGGGGTAGCAATAGGGTCAAAGTATTGGACTCCAAAATTTGATTTATAATATGGGTCTTGAGATAAATTAGGATAGATTTTAGTACCCGCCTCATCTACAACAAAAAATTCAATAGGTATTTGAGTTAAAGTTGCGGTTGCATTAGGTTCTAAAAAGGCTCCCATAAACCTCGGTTCTGCATCATCGGGACGTTCTATAAAGATACTATCCTCATTAGATTCGTATTGTAATTTATCTCTATTAGTAAATTTCCAAGTGAATAACATTGCTGCTATATCGTTAGAATCTGCATTTTCTTCTATAATATTATTTTCTCCTCCTTCTTCGTTTTCTGATTGGGGTGGGGAAGAGGAAAGAGCATCTGAGATAAATTGACTTAATTGTTTATTTGATGATATGTTAGTTTTTAATGATTCAACTACATCTCCTAAACTTATGATAGTTAACTCGATATCATATGAACCATCAGGTTGAAATGACCAACTAAAGTTAGATACTTTACCTAAAAGTCCATCATAATTTCCCTCATATTGTCTTCTATAATATTCTATTACTGGGAGAATATCTAAGTAAGATTTTCCCTTACTGTATCCCGAATTAAAAAATCTATAAGGGTCTTCTAAAATAGTATTACGTACTATTTCTCTAGTAACTCCATTAGGAGTATATATACTATTTCCCCACTCAAGTAAAACAGTATATCCTAATCTTAAATAGAGAAGATCAATTATGTCAAATTGTTGTTTGTTATGAACTTTTAATCTAACCGTTGCTTTTTTAAGAGAACCTCTATTTAGTGACTTTATATCTGCATCTGTAATACCAGGCATAGGTGAATATCCATATGTTCCATAGGTGTATGAACTATTTGGATCTTGAGGAAGAAATCCTTGTCTTTGAACAAGTCTGTCAGATCCATCCTCTTCTAATTTAGAAAACCCAGCAAATAAAATATATTTTTTAGCTAGTTCCATTCCATGATATGATGAATCTACTCCAACGTCTGCTAACCTGCCTGAGCTAACTGAAACTCCAGATGCAAGTTTTATCCAGGATGTATTAGAATTTAAAAGGTTGATCTGTTGATCAGATCTAAGGTTTGGGGTATCCTTATTAGCAGTTCCAGCGCCACTCCCATGGAGGCGTTGTCTTGCATTAATTTGATTTATAACATATGGTTGTAAACTTTCTCCAATAATAGACATAACTTTATATTAATTTATTTAACGCATCAAATTGTGCTAATATGGTTCCTACTCTATCAAAAGAAGGGATTCTTATTTGAGATCCTGCTGTGGGGAATATTGAATTAGCGTCTTGGTTTGGATTTGCACGATTAATTATCCACCACAAAGTTGAATCACTATAGTAATTTTGAGCTATAACATCATACCTATCACCTTGGGTAGTATAAACATAAACGTCTAAAGCACTAGGTAATATTGTAGGATATTTTACTACAGTATATCTTAACCTAGGGTCATTAGTTGTTTTTGTTATGGGTATTCTACTATATCTACTCATTTTAAATATTAATTAAGCCTTGTTGATTACCTACTACTGCATTAATATTAGGAGATGATGGAGCATTTGGATTAAATTCAGTAGAATTAATTAAGCCTTGTTGACTACCTACCACGTCATTAAAGTTTGGTGGTGAAGGGATATAATTTAAGGTATTTTCATTAACTTGATTTCGGAGAGCAATTTTTGCTTTTTCTATTTCATCTAATTCCGGCCCCATTTGTTCTTTATCATAATTAGCTGATTCGGGACGAAGTTGATCAACATATCTTTGTTTACCCGTACTTAATAATCTAGTGCTATCTGTTCCTTTTCCGTTGCGATCCCAATCATTTATAAATGATTGTTTTTCAGGTCTAAATTTGTGAAGTGGGATAAAGTTAATACCTGTTACTTTTATCATATGAGGCATTTGCCTTATATCTGTAGCAGGTAATGGGTCTCCATTATCGTCAATTCCTATTTCCCAAGGTGATTCTTCTGGGATATCAAATGTTAATGAAGTTATGATTCCTGGTTGTTCATTTAAGTATCCTCCTAAAGTAATGTATGCTATGTTTCCTGCCATATAACCTGATGTGAAACTATCAAGATACTCAGGAGCAAGTGAGGAGGCAAGGAAGTTTAACTTATCGTACATAATTGTTATTTCTTCTCTTGATTGAGCCACTACAGTAAATGCCATTGAAATTTTTCTACTAAATCCACCATATTTATAGAACTTTTCTGCTCTACCCATATATTCTACATCTTTCCAATCAGCATCATATGAATCAGAAAATGAATCAATAAATGCTCTAAAATGCATATATTTTTTATATGTGCCTCCTTTTTGAGAATCATTATTTAATATAGCAATATAAAATGGGATTATATCAGTGTATGGGTTTTTTACCCCTCCAGGATCTCCTGCAGAATAACGAGAGCTATCTTTAGTATTAGTTTTATATATTGGGGAAGCATTTATTTTATCTACAGGTCCTAACTTAGCTTGAGTTGTAAGATCTCTTTTACCCGCTGTGTAGCTTGAAATATTTCCTTTTCTACCAGGATTACCTAAATTAAGATGATCTTCAATATTTTTATCTGTATAACTTGGGGAAATACTTAAAAATGTTTTATTAGATGGAAGGGATGGGTCTAAAATAGTTCTAAAGTCTTCTTTAGTAATACTATCTAAATTAACTTCTTGGGTATTAAAATCCAATTGTTGCCAAGTATTAAAACTTGTTTTAGAATTTTGCCAAATAGCATTTGGATTAAATGTTTGAAGGTCATTTTTGTTATTGTATGTTACTAAATAGTCTGGGGTTCCAAATAATTGATCTTCTTTTATATTTGTGTTATATGTTCCTGCATATGTTAAAGAAACGCTACCAAAACTATTTGGCATAAATGTTTTACCAAATACGTTTGTTGTTTTGTATTCTACTGAACGTCTACCATATTGTATATAAGGATCAACCATATTCATACCTGTTCTAGCAGGTGTAGCACCATCGTTTAATGTTGCAAATTTTATATTAGTTTTTCCTATTCCTAAAATTGAATTAGGTCCACCTCCATAAGAATATAATACTGAGCTATTAGTGTATCCGGGGGATGTTAAATTAAGACCTGTAGTGTCCCATAGATTTAATAATCTATTACTATAAACAGGACGAGCAATATTATTAGCAAAAAACTCAGCTTCGTCTAAGTTTTGATCAGCTATTAAAGCTCTTTCAGAGGCTCTTGCTTCTCTTTGTACTTTATTAGTTAAATTTTTAGCAACTTGCTTGTCTCTATAAGCATCCCACGCTTCTAAAAAAGAGTTAATTTTATTTTGAAATTTAACTAAATTGCTAGGCCTAGCAGAAGCATCAGGTGATGTTGAAAAATTAACTTGGGTTGGTGGTCTATATATAAGTTCTGAAACTGCTTTACTCGCTTGGTTATCAGTAGCAACTATTCTATTTCCTAAACGGTTATTTGCTCTTTGAGCTTTTCTATATAATGAATCTGGTACTGCTGGGGCAGAACTATTAGTTTTTTCATTATTATTTTCATAAGCTACGTCTCCATATTTTTTAATAGAGAGACCAGGAAATATTTCTGTAGGATCTAAACCTTGTTTGTTTATATGACCTCCAGCCCATACTATTCCAGCTTCAGCTAATGTAGATAATGGAGTATATGCTCCTTCATTTAAAGCACCTCCAGCATAACCTAAACCTTTAGAAGCCTCTGTTTTTGTTCCTACTCGGGAAAGTAGGTTTTGTTTTGCAGTAAATAAAAGCCCGCTAGGGTTTTTAATGTTTACAAAATATTTTGCTAAACGAGCTACATCTTCAGCAGCACTTAAGGGAGCTTCAATTCCTCCACGTACAACAAAATCATTGTAAAGTGATGGGTTTTGAATACCAGTTTGGATTCCTTTTTTAATATATGGTTGTCCACTATCTCCCCCTCCTGGTCTGTCGTTACCAAATTTAAGTGATTTAAGTTGGGAATCCCCATTATTTAATTTTAGTAAAAGACCCATTTAAATATTTTTTAACCAGGTAAGTTATTCAGATACGGTAAGCCTTGCCCACCTGGGGATGAAGAAGGGATAGTACCATTTATATCTAATAAAGATGGAAGAGGAATTTGGTTTGGTGTTCCATCTTGATATGCATTGTAATCTGCTGTTACTTGTCCAGCATTAGTACCATCTAATGAATATCCTGGTTGATTTCCATCAACGTGTAATTTTGATTGCTGTGTTGCAAGTGGATTTACGGTTGGGGTAGCTCCATCGTATGCTGTAAAAGCAGATCCTTGAGTTGTTAATTTAGTTAAGATTCCCATGGTTATTTGTTTTTATTATAAATATTAAATATTAAGATATTTTGTAACTATTTTTTCTATTTTCGTCTCCTTGAGTATTTGGTTGAGCACCTGTTGTTGCTTCAATTACTTTTTTACCATCAATTGCTACGTTTATTGGACGATTGGCTAAAGCATTTACATCTTTTCTTAATTCCATTATTGCGTTTACTACTGATGAAGAATCTCCACCTACTTTAATTTCTCCTTTTCCACCCATTTGGGTAGATTTGCCTGGTTCAGATTTAACATCATTTCCAAATAAATTTGTACCTGCAATAATTGTATCTTTATCGTTTAATTGGATTGCTCCTTCAGGACCTAATAGGGTACGTTTACCATATCCTGTTCCTCCTGGGGCTTCAGAAATCATGTCATCCGCTTTAACTGCGGAAAGTGCTCCGAACCCAGCAGCCATAACTCCTGCAGCGGCTGCCGCCCCTAAAGCAACACCAATATATGGGATAGTTGCTAAAGAAGAATAAGCCATATATGCTGCATAAATAACTCCAATAGAAGCTAATCCTTTAAGTATTTTAACTACAGGTTTCAATGCAGGGAACATTTTAGTTATCCCTTGTACTATTTTTCCAACAAACCCATTAATATATTTAAATACGTCAAAAATTCCTTGAATAACAGGCATAATATAGCCAACTATGCTTAAAACACCAGTTAATGCTTCTCCAATAGATAATATCGCAGGGGACATAGTAACAAAAATTTCTTTAAGTTTTTCTATGGAATCATTAAATTTTTCTTGAGTGTTTTGTTGGGCAACTAGTTGATCTAATTGACCCTCTTTAAGCCTCCTTGATGCTTCTTCTACACCATATTTTTCTTTTGCAGCATCAAATGCTTTCTTTTCATCAGCATCTAATTCTTTATTTATAGATTTTAATGCTTCTTGTTCAACAAGAGTATCCGCTAATTGATCAGCACTCATTCCTACAGCTTTAGCTATAGCTTCTTGTTGAATTCTATTCATGTTACCAAATTCAGCAGCAGACCCAGCTTGTTTAGTAATTTCTTCAGCCACTCCGGCCATATCATTATTTAAAGCTAACCCTCGGGCACGTTCTAAATTAAGATCTTTACCAGTTAATAATTCTGCACTTAATTCGCTTTCAATAGATGATTCAAAATTAAGTAATTGATCCGCTATATCAGCAACTTGGGATAAATTACTACCCATTGATTTTGCTGAAACTGCAGCTTTTGCTAATCCTTCAGCCCCTCCTTGTATTGATAGTTTAGTTCGATTAGATACATTATTCATATCTGCCATTAATTTTTTTGTATTAATGGCTATTCCTTTTTGATATGAAGCAGCTTTTGCTGAAGCTTGGAATGACTCTACTGAAGCTTTATATTCTTGTCCAGTTGATTTGGCATACTTAAATAATCCCACTTGAGTATCATATGCTAAACCAGATTGTTCTTTAAGTTTAACCATGGTTTTTAACTCATCGTCTGTGAGTTTACCTGAGGTTCCTAGTTCAGAATTTACAGCGGTTAGAGCTTCTCCTAATCTCTTAGTGTTGATAGCGTTATCCATAGAGTTATTGGATATTCTTGCAAGTTCTTGTTGTAAATCTACGGCTTGGGTATAACTTATGTTTAAGTTTTTAGCCATATTCCCTGCATTATTATCAACTTCTAATACAGCTTCAGCTAATCCTACAACAACCGTCTGTAATACATTAGCTTTAGATATAGCTCCACTTATATTACCTCCCATCTGTTTAGTAAATGAAGCGGCGGCACTAAATTTTTCTCCATTAAGGGCGGCTTCTTGTCCTAATTTATGAGTTTGATCTAAAGCATCAGAAATTCCTAAATTTGGAATACCAAGTTTACCTAAAGATTTGTCTAACCCTGCGGCTAATTGAGGGGAAAATCCTAATTGTTTATTAATATCTTTATGGGTATTGAGAACACCTTCAAGTCCATTTTTATACTCTTCAAGTGATTTGATAGTATTTTCTATTTCATTTTGGTGTTGTTGGTTTAAACCCCCTTGATCGATGGCCAATTGGAGTTGTCTTTGTTGGGATTGGATTTTATCCTTAGCAGCTTGTAAACTTTTTTTATCTATAGATGTTTCTCCTTTTCTAACAGAAAGTGCTTCTTGTGCTGTTTTACTTATACTATTAAGTATGCTTTTAGAAGATGAAAGATATTTATTTTGAGTTGATAACTCATTAACTGAATCTTTAAAAGATTTTGCTATATAATTTAATGAATCAGATACTTTATCTGCTTGATCTTGGAATATATCTAATTGTTTATTCCATTCTTCAATTCCAGCTCCACCACTATTTAAAGATTGTATAACTCTGTCTAAAGATTGTTTAGTTACATCATCTAGTTGAGATTTAAGTCGTTTAAGTTTTGCTTCAACTTCTTTTATTGCCTTATCGTCAGCCATTTAAATGATTTTGTTATAAATATCGAATATCAATATTTTTAGCTATATTTAGGGACATTTTTACTTTGTAATGCTTTTTGAAGCAATTCAGGAGCTTTTATCGTGCCATCAGAATTAATTACTGTTTTATTTCCACCACTTTTTCCTTTATTTTCTAAAGATTCTTTTTCTTCAGTATAATGATCTTGGATTCTTGAAAAAGTAAAACGGCGAAGCCAAATAGGCATATTGTAGATTGTGTTCCAATCGTATCCTCCTTTTCCGTAAAAAACTATTTCGTGTATTTGTGAAAATATAGCAGCCCTAGTTTGGGGGATTGTATCATAGGTCAGGCCAAAAAAAGCTAACCCCAATTGGGATATTGATTCTATCGTCACTTCCGTCGGGAAAAAAAGTTAGATCAACATCTGGTTGAATCTCACGAATATATTCTCTTAATGCCCGTGAATCTTGGGCTAAGAAGGCATTGTCGACAAATTCTCGTATATCTTTTTTATCTCTCATCCCTTCTACTGAGGTGATTGTGTATTTTAAACGAGTAGAAAGTTCAGGGGAAGCATCTTTATTAATTTTCTTTAAACCTTCTAATTCACGTGTGATATCTTGTTCGTCTTTATGAGATAAAAGTTTAAATGTAATGGTATTTTTTGATTTAGGAAGAGTAAATGTAAATTCATTTACATGGTTTGAAAATAATTCTTCTTTAAGTGGTTTATTTTCAACTTGTGATAAATCAACTGTATGGGTTTCTCCTAAATAATTAAAGGTGTATTCTGAACCATATCCTAAAATACGGGCAGCAACCATGATTGCATTTTTATCTCCAATCAACAAATCATCGTAGTTAATTTTTGATACAATTAATGATTTAATTAATTTATCTAATACAGTACCGTTTCTAATATATGATTGGTTGGTAAGAATATCTTCTTCTTTAGCGGTCATATATTTAACTTCAATAGTACCTTTTGCTAATTCAGATCCTTCAGGATAAAGTAAACCTTTAGATGGTAATTCAACGGTTTCCGTTGGCATTTTAAATTTTGATTCTTCCATAATTTTTATTTATTATAACTTATTTGTCTTATATACATATATTAAAGAGGAGAAATATTATCAGGATTTACATTATATGATAAAACTCCTTCTATTTTTAATATTGCTTTGCGTATGTCTTCCATTTTTGTACGATCAAATCCACCTTTTGTAATCCAAGGATAACCATCAACTTTAACAGTCATGATCGATTGAAATTTTTCTGTGTTTTGTTCACTGTAATCCATAGGTTCTTTTACAGATGCTATTGTAATTCCTGGGAGTGAACGGATATCTGAAAATATTTCTTTTTGAGGGCGTCGTTTAATGTTGGTAATAAGCATACCAGTCATTTTGAATTTGTCTTGGTATTCTTCGTTTAACTTTTTATTAAGTTCCTCTTTAACTAAAGTACGTAAGTGGTTCAGTTTCATACTATTATAAATATTATACTATCTAATAAGGGTTACACTTCCTTTAATTAATGTTTTTTTATCTGTATTTTTATCTCCGTATAGGATAATCCAAGTATAAATACCATCTTGACATATTGTATTATTATACGTTCCATCCCAAGCAGCAGCACTATTATAACTTTCAAATATTTTTTCTCCCCATCTATTATAAATGGTTAAATAAAAATCAGCAGGATCAAATCCTGAAGTAAATACTGGGAGCCATGAGTTATTATATTCATTTCCATTGGGAGTAAATGTGTTTGGGATATAAATTAGTTCTTCAGGACATCTTTGAATAGTTGTTGCAAATGATACAGGGTAAGATACACATCCGTTTTCATATGCTACAGCCGAAAATGTAAATGTTCCAAAACTATTCCATGAAATAGGTAATGTAGGATTTGCAATACTGTCTTGGTTTAGAATCCATGCTACGCTACCTCCACCTAAAGAAGTTGCACTATAAACTCTACCTATACTATCCCCTTCACATAATTCTATAAATTCAGATGTTAAATTTCCTAAATCGTTTTGAATTTGTGAAATAGAAGGTCTAGGATAAACGGTTATTGAGCGAGTAGTATCAAAAGTACAATTTGATTGTACATAAGTGTATGTTATTGTATTGTTACCTGCAATAGAAGGGGAAGGGCAAAATAAATTTCCATTTACACCATTACCTGTAAATGTTCCTCCAATAGGACTTCCAGTTAATGTTACACAATTATCATAGTCACATAGCGGAACAATTGAATCTATCGTAGGTAAAACGTTTAAAATATAAACATCAACATCTTGTGGTAAACTTGCACAACCGTTTTGGTTTATCGCTATAACATCAACAGCTCCAGGTATGAATCCTGCAGGTAAAGTAGACCAATTTACTGAAATATTGTTAGTTCCTTGGCCTGAGGTAATGTTTCCTATACTTGACCAATTATAAGAATATCCTACACCTAAACTTGGGACAGAATATGTTTCATTAGGGGATAAATAGCATATTGTATCTAATGAGGTGATATTTCCTACTACTACCATTGGTGGATTAGTTAATGTAATAGTATTTGAAGCAGGACATCCGTTTGCATCTGTTACTGTTACATTATATATTCCGGCACATAAATTGGTTGCAGTTTGAGTTGTTTGGCCATTATTCCATAAATAAGTATATGGAGCAATACCATCAATTGGGTTTGTTATTGCATTGCCATTACAATCTCCAAAACAAACTGGGTTGTTTGCTGCCATTAATGGTAATTGCAAAATAGGGGGATCAATTAAAGAAGTATTTGCTGTTACAGTACAGTTGTTAACATCTGTAATTGTCACTGTATAGGCTCCTGCACATAAATTGTTAATTAATTGGGTGTTTTGTCCAGTAGTCCAAACATAGTTAAATGGTGCAGTTCCGTTGGTTGGGTTCACTGTAATAGATCCATTACAGTCTCCATTACAAAGTGGATTTACTGTTACAAAATTTGGTTGATTTAATGTTGGTGGGCCTGGTTGTACAAATACGGTATCAGGACCTAACCCAACCCCAGCATTACAAGTTGACCACCCTGCATTGCAAGTAGGATATTCTAAATGACATGTATAATTTGCCCCTTGAGCAGGAGGAGTAACTGTAATTTGGTTTACACCAGCTGCAATTGGAACAGGATTACCTACTTGGTACCATGTAAGTGTTGGTATAACTGTAGGACCATTTGGTGTCCATTTCCATGCATTATTTGTAGTTGTCCACTGTGTTGAGTTTCTACCAGGGACTGTAACTGCTAGAGTTCCTGCAGCATTATGAATACCATGTACTGATGTTCCTCCAGCCCATTGGGGACAATTTGGTTTATTAGCAATGTAACTTTCAATATAATTAGTTGATTCATATATTACAATATGAAATGTCCCTTGTAAATTAGTGCATGAAAACATAGGCACACCAACCCAACTTACTGTTAATTTTCTACATGGTGCTGTACCTGATGTTTGGTAACGTACCTGTCCTCCTATTCCAGGATGCCAATCTTGCCAAGGACCCATAACACAATTTTTTGGAACTGCAGCATTTGCTGTTGGAATTGCTAAAGAAGAAAATGTAAATGGTTGTGCTCCTGGTCCAAAAGATATCCAACCATTACTCCCTATTCGAAACTGTGTATATGTTTGTCCATAAAAGCAAAATGTAAAACCAATATTAAATGTACCAGACTGTGAATCATCTCCTAAGCCAACTAAAGCACCAGTATTAACTTGTGGCACATAAGGTATATTAGAAACGCTATAATTTGTAGTTTGATTGGGGTTATTACCTGCAGCACATTGGCTTAAATCCGCGGTTAAAGTTGTTGTGTTTGTACCACAAGGTAAATATTGATCAGGTCCTAAAAAAGGACAATATTGACTATAAATAAAATTAGTCAACAATGTAAATAAAAGTACTTTAAAATTTTTCATAACATTAACATATTAAAAGAAAGTAAAAGCCCCAAATTTCTTTGGAGCTTTTGTATATTTTGTTGTTTTGTTCTTAGTAGTTCAAGATACAGTAATCAGGTTGAACAGTAACTGTGATGTTTACTGGTGTTCCATCATCATCCCAGCTATAATCTCCAAAGTTAGCTTCTATAATAACTGCTCCTTTAATAATCCATTCAGAAACGATATCACCTACAGGACCTAAAACGTTAAAGGTAATATCTTTCTTATAGAAATCTGAATAACCATCTCTACCCGTTACTGATTCATGTCCTAAACGTACCCATTCCATTACTGCTTGAGCACCTGAAGGTGTAATTGATTCATACATTGTAAACTGGATGGTGTTCCAAATGGTTTTTCCTTTTACATAGCGCTGAATGTTGATATGGTTAAGAGCAACTGCTGTTTGGGTTAAGGAAACAGCTCCTACTCCTTTTACTAAATATGAAGGAACTCCATCCATATAAAGGATAAAACGGTTTGATTGTTTTGGTTCAAACGCTGTGTAAAATATTTCGTTTGGATTTAAAATTGCCATTTGTTTTCTATTTTAATTTTGTTATAAATATCCGTACTTTTATTTTTTATCCTGGGAATTCAGCTCCTGTTGGTAATAAGACAAAATCCAAAGAAATAAATTCAGCTGTACGAGTAGGTTGGATATAAATTTGACCTACTAGTTGGTTTTGATCGATTACTGCTGGTCCATTATTTGATTCATCCATTACTACTCTATAAGCATATAATCCTTGTTTTTGTTGGATAGCTTCTAAATATGGGTTAACTCTCGATACAAATGAAGTTCTAGTTTGAATTGTGTTTTGTTCAAATACTATTGTATCTGCAATTTGACGAATATAATTTTTCAATTCGATCATCAAACGACGTACATTTACACGATCAAGAGCTGATTGTTCTTTTTGTAATGTTTTTTGTCCGTATACTACAACACCTTGTTTTGGTAATGTTGCAATTGGGTTAACATTATTAGCATATAAAGTATCTCTATTACCTTGAGTTAACTTTAATTCTGCTTGCAATACTGTAGATAAACCACCACGGTTAATACCTGCAGGTGCAAACCAAGGAGCAGATACTCTATCATTAAATGCATAAACACCTGGGATTACTGTTGAAGCAGGAACCCAAACATGTTTTCCTGTTGAAGGATCAATAATACGAACCCAAGGCCAATATGTTGCAGCGTATGATGTATTTCTACTTTGAGCTTGATTTGTTGTTTGAGTAACATTACTTCCATATGAAGATAAATCTACTACAAACATATTATCACCTCTAGCAATTGTATTAGTAATAATAGTAGTAATTTGAGAAGTATGTCCTGAAACATCATCTATTAATCCTGGGGTGAATAACAAGTTAAATTGGTATGCTTCAGGGTTACCAAGCAATGCAATCATGTTATTATAACTAGCACCTACTAATCCTTGAGTATTTGTTGAAATAGTATCGTATAAATTAATAGTATTACTTACAGTTCCTGTAGCACCTGTAAATGAACCACCTGCTGAGCCACTTCCATTTACTGGGATAGAGGCAGTATACGCTGGGATTGCAACTCCATTAGCATCAAAATAATTTGGAGTAGGATAATTTACTGCGTTTACACGAATATATCTTGAATTATTTGGATAACTTCCAGATACATCCATTTGATTAGTTGCTGAGTTGTATTGGAGTTTTTGATCTCCAATTACTTGGGAGATATAACGTGGAGAATTTGGGTCTAGTGTTAAATTATTCCATGCTTCTAATACAACTTTATTGTTAGTTATATCATTACCACGTCTAACTAATACGTTAAATGTACCAGATCCAGTATTTGAATTTGTAACTTCCCAACGAAGGTTTTCAGCCGAACCTGAGTTTAAAGCTCCATTATTTCCTAACATGTTAGAACCGGAATTGTTCATTATAACTCCTTCCGAGATAGTTTCTAAAACAAACGAAGCTGAGGTGAAATAATTAGCAATTGTAGTACTTTGAGCTGAAGTCCAGTTAGCTGATTCTGTTACAACACGAGCAACTATCAATGAAGTACCACCGTAATTGAAATAATTGTAAGCAGCAATTGAAGTTAAATATGAATATGAATTACCACCGCTAACAAAAGAATCTCCAAACAACGTTTGAAAATTTGAATAAGAAGTTACTAGGGTTGGTTTTTCAACAGGACCTTTAACTGTTGGTCCTATGATAGCAGCGCCTGCTTGAACTGGTTGCCCAGTTAAAAAGGTATTATCGATTTCGCTAATTGCTACTCCAGGAGAAGTTGTAAAATTTGCCATTTTATCTTTTTATTATAAATATCAATTTTTTTTCTAAAATATACTACTAAGCAGGAAATGTTGCACCTGTAGGTAATATATTAAAGTCCAATATGATAAATTCAGCTGTTCTAGTAGGTTGAATGTAAAGTTGACCTATTAATTGGTTTTGATCAACTACTGAAGGTGGGTTGTTTGATTCATCCATTACTACTCTAAATGCTGTTAAACCTTGTTGTTGTTGTACAGAAGCTAAATAAGGATTTACTGCTGCTACAAAATTATTTCTAGTAACAGTATCATTTTGTTCAAAAACAAATGTATCAGCTATTTGAGAAATATAATTTTTTAATTCTATTAATAAGCGTCTTACGTTTACACGATCTAAAGCACTTCTTCTCTTTTGTAATGTTTTTTGCCCAAATACTGTTACTCCTGATCCAGGGAAAGTTGCAATTGGGTTTATATTGTTTTGGTAAAGTAAATCTCTGTTTGCTTGAGTTAATATTCTTTCTGTTTGGGTAACAGTTGTCATAAGACCTCTATTAATACCTGCAGGGGCAAACCATGGATAAGCTACATTATCATTAAATGCATATACACTTGGAACCATTGTTGATGCAGGTGTCCAAACTTGTTGGCCAATATTGGGGTCAATAGTTTTTAACCAAGGCCAATATGTTGCAGCATATGAAGTATCCCAACCACTAACAGCATTTGTTACAGGGATGATGTTTGAGTTATATCCTACAACATCAATTATCGCCATAGCATCTGTTCGGTTTTGAACCATTGTAACTAATTGTTGAACAACAGGATAATGAGCTGCAAAATTAGTACTATCACCTATTAATCCAGGAGCAGTTATAAAATTATAATTGTACGCATCTTTATTTCCTAATAAAGAAATAGATTCTGTATAGTCATTAGCATTTAAGCCTTGGATGTTTGTGTTTGAAATGTTTTCATAATATGCACCTGCAGCAAATGTAGGAATATTACTTCCTTTACCATCTCCAAATGAGCCACTATCTGCAATAGGCAATGAACCTGTATATTGGTTTTGAGGAGCACCGTTATTATCAAGATAATTTGGGGTGGGTTGATTTACTTGTTTAACACGAACATATGCTGATTGATTAGGATAACTTCCTGAGAGTTGTAAATAATACTCACCTGTAGTGGGATCATTAACAATATTTTCAATTTGATTACCAATTGCTCTTTCAATATAATTTGGGGCGAGTGGGTCTAACGATAAATTAGTCCATGTTTCTAAAATTGATGGTGCTGGTGAAGTATCATTACCTTGTCTAATTAATAAAGTAAAGGTTCCTGCATTGATATTAGGAGAAACGATTTGCCATCTGTAATTATTAGCTGAGCCACTTAATAATGTTCCATTTGAGCCTGTAGGGCCCGTACTGTTCATTAGATTACCTTCAGAAAGGGTTTCTAAAATAAATACATCTGTATTGTAAGGAGAACCAGCAGCATGAGAAGATGCTGAAATAAAGGATGAAGTTGCAGGAGTCCATGCAGTAAGGGTACTACCACTTACAACACGGGTAACTAGTAATGAAGTACCACCACTATTAAAATAATTAAATGCTGAAATTGAAGTTAAATAGGAAAATGTTTGACTTCCACTTAAAAAGGTAGTCCCGAACCTATTTTGATAATCACCATAAGTAGTAACTAATGTAGGAATCCCTACTTTACCTTTAACTGTTGGTCCTATGATAGCAGCGCCTGCTTGTACAGGGGCTTGTGTGATAAAAGATTGGTCATTTTCTATTGCTAGTACACCAGGTGATACAATTGTTTCTGCCATTGCAAATAAATTATTTTATTATAAATATGGTGTATTTTAAATTAAATTACTCTATTACGGTAATTTCACCTGTTTCTGGGTTGATACGAGATTTACCGTATTTTTCGATGATCAATTGGTTAAAATTTTCTTCTTTTAAAGAAAGTTCATTTAAAAATAATTTTGCGGATTGATGACGATTTTCTATTTGAAGTTTAATCATTTCAATTTCACCTAACTCTAGTATTAGAATTTGGGTTTGCTGTTGAATTTCGCTTAATGTATTTTTTTCTTCTTCGGTTAAAAAC
>Ga0181346_1000332_pt1 | contig 20164 bp, 15 predicted proteins | sample Su13VDMM15DN_FD_130100 | JGI IMG/M metagenome (GOLD analysis project Ga0181346, IMG submission 130100) | Freshwater viral communities from Lake Michigan, USA - Su13.VD.MM15.D.N | ecosystem: Environmental > Aquatic > Freshwater > Lake | place: USA: Michigan | collected 2013-07-15 | reverse complement strand
TAATCTTAACAATCAACAATAATTTATGAAAATTACTTTAAAAAGAACTCCTGAACAAGTCGAGCTTATCAAAGCTATGGCATCTAAGAATCGCGCAGTTGCTTATGAAGCTCAAGTTGCATTAGCCGAATTTATCGGTCCAGTGTTAGCTGAAGTCATTAACAATGCTCCAAGCCTTAGCAATCTCTTCACTACTCTTCAATTCAATGCCGATGATAATCCAAGCATTCCGCTTGATCTTTATTATGACATCTCCGATGAAGATTATATCCAAGTCTACAGCCAATCGGTTGCTGGCGGTCTTCCACAAAACCAAGTCTTACCAACAGCTTCAGAAATGAAGATTGCAACCTACTCTCTCGATTCTGCTCTCAGCTTCGATAGACGTTATGCTGCAAAAAGCCGCATGGACGTTGTTAGCAAAACCTTCACTCGTATGGCTCAAGAAATTCTCTTGAAGCAAGAGAAGACTTCCGCTAACCTTATCCTTACAGCTCTTGCTGGAGCAAAGACAAATAACAAGCAACACATTCTTACCGCTGGTACTAATGGTCGTTTCTTACTTGACGATTTAAATAGGCTTTTCACTCTTGCTAAGAGAATTAATACTTCTTTCAGCGGTGGAACTCCTACCAATCGTGCAAGCCGTGGTATCACAGATCTTCTTGTTTCGCCAGAGCTTGTCCAAGAGCTTCGCGCTATGGCTTATAACCCAATCAATTCTAAAGGCGCAGGTGGTGTTGCTTTAACATCAAATGATGCAAGAGGAAATGGTATTGCTGCTCCTGAATCAATGAGAACAGACATCTATAATTCCGCAGGTATTCCTGAGTTTTATGGTGTTTCGATCATGGAAATGAATGAGCTTGGTGCTGGACAAAAGTTCAATACTGTTTTCAACGGTGTTAAAGCTACTGGACCAAATACTTATACATTTGATGCCGCAGTTCAAGAAATCATCATTGGTATTGATCGTTCACGCGAATCACTTATCCGTGCAGTTGCTACTGACTCAGATAGTGGTAGTGAGTTCACTCTTACCGCTGATGACCAATATAGCATTCGCCAAAACAAGATCGGCTATTTCGGCTCTCTTGAAGAAGGCCGTATGGTCCTTGACAACCGCGCCCTTGTTGGTGTGATTGCTTCAGGCATCTCTGCTTAATATATAGTTTAAATTAGGGCTACTCCTTCGGGGGTAGCCCTTTTTTATTGTAATTATTAATTTTTTATAGTATAATATAGTATGGCTAAAATTAAAGCAAAAACTATGAACACATCTATTGGTCAAATTATTGAACCACAAATAGAAAAAACCATTCTTCAACAAATTGAAGAAATGAAAGCATCTGGGCAAACAAATACTCAAGAATTTAAACAAAAAACAAAAGAATTAGAGGTGATGCTTGGTATCGACACTATCAATCCATTTGGAACTAATGAACTAGATATTTTTGAAGATCATCTGCGCGAAATTACTTATGCAGATATGAAGAAGTTGGCGGAAAGAGTGGGGATTAATTCTAATTATGATAGATCGTCATTAAAGACTATTTTAATTAAAGAATTTAAATCAGTAAACAAGAACAATAGAAGAAACATTATTCCGAATACCGTTCAAAGTGTTATACTCGATCCTAAGAATCCAGATCATGCTGCATTGCTTAAAATCTTAGGCGAATTTTAATTTTTAGTGTAAAATAAAGCATGAATACCTTTGGTACTATGGCTTCTGAAATATACTCTTTCGAATTCGATGGAGATTCGACAATAACTAGTATTTCGGCTGTCAGTGGCTGGCTTCAGGCTAATTTAGGAAAATTAAATACAGTTGTTTATTCTAATTTTACTGGAGATGGTTCGGATATTCCCATAGAAGCTCAATCTATTCACAAGGAGCTTTATTTGTATAGTTATTATACAAAACAGGCTAGAAATGCGTTAAGAGGAATTATTAATGCGGGGAGTTCATCAGATGGGTCTAATATATTATCAGTCAAAGATTCGGATAGTGCAGTTACTTTTGTTAATAAAAATGAAGTATCAAAAGTATATAGAGGATTAGCTTCTGATTCGAAAATAACTTTAGACAAATTAGTCGCTCAGTATAATATATATGCAGCAGAACCAAGGCAGCTTGCTGGTATAGAAAGCTCATACTCTGGAGTGTATACTTCTAATGTGTATCCTGGATCTGTTTATCTTTAATTTTTTTGTGTTGTTGTAGTGTGTATACAAAAAAACCCCACCGAAAGGTGGGGTTTTTAAGTTTAATAGATTAAGCAAATACTGCTGTGGAGTTGGCTCCACTAACAAAAATTCCATTTATTGTATCGTTAGGTCCACCAATTTGAGTGGAGAAACTCAACTCAACAGATTTATTTGAACCAATACTAGAAGAGAATGATTCACTATCAAGAGTGCATCCTTTTAAAGTCCAAATCATTCTATTGGTTGCTCCATCTGGACCCTTGAGGGTTATACTGATATCTTTTCTGACGGAATCATTAATAATAGTAGATAAATTAGTAGCAGTAACTTCATTTAAAATAGCCGAAACAGAAAGAGTTGCTTTAACTGGAAAGTCAACTGCTCTTGCATATGCAAATTTTGTTCCAAGTCTTTGGAGAGGTGTTCTTGAAAGAGGAATGGCTAATGAAGCACTTTGAATGTGAATAGCTTCGGCAGCACCAGAAAGATCAGAGATGTCAGATCCATCAAAAGAGCTAATATCAATGGTAATATCACCAGGTCTAAGAGCTGAGATAGCTGAAGCTCCAGTATTTGCTGGCTTCAAGACTGTGGTGTATGCATACGAAACTCCATTTGTTGGATCAATTGCTGGACTCTCAATACCACTAATTCCACCACCAGTACCAAAAAATGTGGTATCAGAATTAATATTGGAAGCTTCCATTGATACAGAAACGGTAGGAAGAGCGCCAACAGCAAGTTCTAATGAGTAATTACTTAAAAAAGCGTTACCAACACCAATTACGGAAGATAAGCCAGTAACTCCAGTCGCATCTGCGCCTTCAGCAACAGTTGTAATGTAGAAATTTTGACCAGACTGAGAAGTCATGTGTCCAGATGGGAAATTACCATTACCTTGGGTTCCTGTCGCAACATAGAAGCCTAATGCTCTTTCATTAAATCCATCAGTAAGATAATAAGTAAAATCAAGACCAACCGTAGGTGGTTCCAAGACAATAGAGTCGATGCGAGACAATTGACCATATTGGTTAATATCTTGACGATTAATTGTGAAATTATAGTTTGCGCTTTGAACTCTTTCAAGTTGCGCGTGTTGCCCAGATGTAGTAGAGGAAATTCCGCTGCTAACATAAAGTGCTTCCGATTGATAAATTACTCTGTTTCTTGCCATAATGGTGATTGTTTGTTTTGTTTACAGTTATTTGTTTATTTTGTGAAAAATTATTAATTTCGGTATCTATGTTGTTGAATTTCAAAATCTATAAATCCAACATAAATATCATTAGCTAGTGACTTTCTCACCTTGTCAGTTAGCTTTGAAGTGATTGCATTATTAATGTAAAAATTAGTATTAATAGAAAATTGATTTTTTAAATCTGCATAAGAATAATAGCCAGATTTTAAATCGCCAAATTCATTAGTAGGATGATTCGACATAGGAATCATTGGAAATACTTCATTTCTAGAATCAGCGAATATTGATAAAACTCCATCTAGCTGATAATTATTTTCTGATAAAATTACGGCTTTTGCCGAAATGGTAGTTTCTTCCATCCCTCCTAATGCAAACCCCTTATTAGATGCTCCGTCAAGTGATAGGAAAATGGCTGGTATTACTTGGTCGTATGGCGTGATATAATTTTCATCATTAAGGATGATGCGGGAATTTATATCATATTTGTTTTCAACAATGAGATCTTCTTCTGTTTCATTGGAAAAATATACATTAAAATCTTTAACCGCAAAACTTCCAGTTATTGGAGTTTGAGTAGATAAACTTTTTGATAAAACTCTACCATTTTCAAAATCTAAAATTAAATTAGAATTTCTGCCAGAAAATACATTATTAGCGTAAATACCAGATGGGATTGTCGCGCCAGCAATTGAGCTATCATTTACCCATTGTTTATATGCGCTACCAAAAACTTTATATGTAGGATCAAATCTTTCATCATTATAATTAAAAAATGTTCCAGTAGTATTTGTGTATGCTTGACCTTTGGTTAATAAGTAATTATCAAACCATAGAAAAAAAGAATTAGTAAATTTATGATGAAATTGTTCGATCATTTTAATTGAGAGAATTTTTTAGAATATTTATTTATAAGAGCAGATACGTATTGGGTGTTTTTGAAAGATCCACCCCTTATTTTTACACTAGATTGTATAGCTTCGCCCGATCTACTTTTAGATGATTTTCTTCTTAAAAGATAACCTAATCCAGAAATACCTTTTTCTACACCTTGCGCCCAACTTCTTCCAGAAGCCCACGGCATAGGTGTAACTGCAAAAATATCTTGTGGTGTTGGCATATTTATACTAAACTTACAGCCCATTGGAATTTCACCAACAAAAGTGACCTCAATAGATTGAAGTATATTAATAATTGGGGCTATTGGATCATCTCCATCTTCAAATCCAATAAAAGCGAAAAGATTAGATACGCCATTTAAAGTGCCGCTTATATTGCTTGCAGTGGGGCCATTTTTAATTTCTTTAGTTACTGGATGATTTAAGAATTCATTTATTAGTTGAATCTTTATCAAAGCAAAATCTTGTTTGACTTTCTTTTCAAAATCAATTCTTACGGCTTTTCCAACTTGTCTATTTAAAGCTTGCTGGACATCTAAAGGAAGGCTGGCCATTATTCATCAATGGGAGTTAAGTGGAAATGATATAATTTGTTGCTTAAAAAGCCAGAATCAGTGCCTGGGCTTTTGATTGCAAAAATTCTTCCATCGATTCCTATTCTTTTTGCTTCTTTTATTGCGTTATATGCGTCAGCAGTAACAACTATCCTAACAGATCCTTTCGGTAAAATAATTTTATTTTGAGAAGAATCTTGAGATCCCTCCTTAGCTAAGTATTCTTGATCTTCTTGAATATAATAAATTCTAGCATAATACTCTTCAACTACCATTTCATAATTAATATTTCCCCTGCTTCCAGAATTTGTTTTTCCATAAATTGAATTGTAATTTGAGCTAGTAGAGATGACCGTTTTCTCTGCTTGTTTGTATACATAAATCTTTTTAGAGAATGTATCGTGCATTCTAGCGAAAGAACTTGAGATTCCACTTAAAATATTTTCATTTAAATAGCTTGACATATTGATTTTTACACTTATTTACATATTATTAGATAGGGGTAAAGGTATGGATGCTAAAAAAAGTTTAACTAAAGGTTCAAATGAAGAAGTTTCTTCTTTATTTAAAATGATGTTATTGTTAGTCGAAGATATGAAGCAAGATCATGATTTTCATTATCAAAAGCTTTATGATAATATTCCCGAACAGTATCATCCAGTCATTAATACCGCAAACCATTTTACAGAAGAAAAAACTTCTTGGATTCGTAAAAGAATTTTAGATTATGGAAATGAATCTATTAGAAATTTACAATCTAAAATGGATAATTATAGCGTAAGTTTTATTTTTAAATAACAAAAAAAGGAAAAAGGAAATGAGTTTTAAAAAATTATATCAATTCACAATCGACAAAGAAGTCGAAAAAATCGAAGAAACTTCTAAGAAGGATCGCAAGACAGGAGAAGAAGTAACCACCAAGAAAACGGTAAAGGTTAAGGAACCTATTGAGTTCTTTATTAAAAGGCCATCAAGGCGCGAACTTGAAGAGGCTGAATTAGAGTATTCAGTCGAAATGAGCAGATGCGTTAAAAGGGGAATTCTAACAAAAGCCATGCTTGCTAAAAAGTATAGCGATACTGGTGGAATTTTCAGCGAAGATGAGTCTAAAAACTATTCAGATCTTTATAAGCAAGTTCTTGAGCTTCAAAATGAATATATTCGTTTAGATTCAGCTGACCAAAAAGATGCTAAACAAAAGAAGCGTTTTGAAACCGTCAAGTCTGGTTTGGGCGATGTCAAAAGAAAGATTGTGGAAATTGAATCTAATTTTCAATCGTTTTTTGATCATACGGCTGATATTAAAGCACAGAATAGGCTTTTACTTTGGTATGTTATCAATCTAACATATATTCAATATGAAAATGATGATAAGCCAAAGCCATATTTTGAAGGTTCTGATTTTGAATCAAAAATCGAAGACTACTACGAAAAAGAAGAGTCTAATGATCAATTTTATTTTGCCGCAATCAAAAAGGCTTCTACAATCTTAGCTTTCTGGTTCTTCAATCAAGCGTCTGAGCCGAAAGAGTTCGATGAGTTAATTGAGAAAATGGAAAAAGGAACGCTTTGAACGAAGAGTTATATATCTCTATAATTGGTGAGGTGTTTGATGGTTATACGGAGATCTTCTTTAATGGAGATCCCGTATACATCAAGCACTACAATATTAGAGATCAACGCTATATTCAAAAGTATTATGAAAAGCATAAAAATGTAGCAATAAAAAAAGGACTAGAAACCGAGGAAGAGAGATTTATTGAAATCAAAAAAGATGGGATTTGGTTGGATGATGATGATTTGAAAATCAGTAATTTGGAGTTGGAAATTAATAATTTATCAGCTACTCAAAAAAAGATATTTCTTCCATCTCAAAAAGACTCGATGTCAAAAGATATAGAGTCTAAAAAAATAGAAATCTATATACTTAAGAATAAAAAAAGAGAATTGATAGGAAAAACCGCCGAAGAATATGCTTCATCAAGATCAAATGAAGAAATGCTTCGATACTTTTTATTTAAGGATCGAGATTTAACAGAAAACCTTTTCACTGAAGATGAGTTTTCGGAATTAGATGATACTGAGTTATTATTTTTTATGAATGAACAGGCGAAAGTTAATACTCGTTTGTCCGAATTGAATATTCAAAAAGCGGTTCTTCGTCCATTCTTTAGTATGTATCTTTCTCAGTGCGAGAACATTAAAGACTTTTATGATAAAGCAATAGTTCTTCTTTCTGTTTATCAATTGAAAACAGCTCTTTTTGCTAGAATGTTTTTTAATATATTCCAACATGTTGAGGATATTCCAGATCATATCAAAGATGATCCAGAAAAACTACTAGCTTATTCTAATAGTAAAAGCAATAACAATTCTGGAGGAATAGATGAAAATTCCGATGCGTCTGCTGTTTTTGGAGCGACAAAAGAAGATATGAAGGTTATTGGCGGCAATACAAAACAGATATCTTTAAAAGATGAGCTTGATAAAAATGGCGGAAAATTAAATATGGAACAAATGATGAAGCTTGCTGGTCATTGATTAATTATTTTGTGTAAGTATTGGAGAGGTTTAAGGATATGCCAATTCAAGTACCAGTAACACAGACAGGATTAGAAGCAAGTATTCAAGCTGCCGCCCAAAGGGCTGGTAGAAATTTGAAGATTGACTTAGGGGTTAGCTCAAAATCGATTGGAGGCTTATCCCAGCCACTTGGTAAGATTACTGGGCAAGCTGACCAATTTACGAAGTCTATGGAAGCGGCAAATGCCCGTGTTCTTGCTTTCGGAGCGTCTGTCGGTGTTTTATCTGCTGTATCACAAGGATTTAAAGAAATTATCGGAACAACTATTCAGGTTGAAAAGAGTTTGGCGGATATTAATTCCGTTCTTGGCGCAAACGCCAAAGAATTAAATAAATTTAAAAATGATATTTTCAAGATCGCCAAAGAAACTGGAAATTCATTTAAAACAGTAGCTGATGCTGCTTTAGAAATTAGTCGTCAAGGTGGAGATCCTTCGCTGGTCCTCACTAAACTTAAAGATTCTATGATTTTAGCAAGGCTTTCTGGTCTTGATGCCGCATCTGCTGTCGAGGGATTATCTGCTGCTGTAAATTCGTTTTCAAAACAAGGAGTTACTACCAGTGAAGTTTTAAATAAAATTTCTAAAACTGCTGCTAAATTTGCAGTTTCAGAAAGAGATCTTATAGAAGGTTTTAAGCGTTCGGCTTCAGTCGCACAACAAGCTGGAGTCAGTATTGATGAACTTGGTGGTATTATTACCGCTGTCCAACAAAAAACTGCTCGCGGTGGAGCTGTTATTGGTAATGCATTTAAAACTATTTTTAGCAGAGTAAGAAATCCAGAGAGTTTAGAGGCTTTACAAAATCTTGGAATAGAAGTTACTAATGTAGCTACAGGAAAACTTCTCCCAGCTACGAAATTAATTGAAAATCTTGCCCAAAAAATGGACAAATTAAATGATATTCAATTAGGAGAGATTTCGCTAACAGTTGGTGGCGGTTTCCAAATTGGACCTTTGCTTGCTGCTTTAGATGACATGAGCAGCAAAACGTCCGTATATTCAGAAGCAACAAAAGATATGGCGACGGCTAGTACTGAAGCTTATCAAAGAAATATAGCTTTAAACCAAACCCTTGCGGCGGCAATTAATGTATCAGTAGTTAGTTTACAAGAATTAGCGAATACTCTTGGGGAAATTGGAATAACTGATAATCTTAAAAATCTTTTAGGATTTTTTAATTCTTTTATAGATCAAGTTCAAAATACATTAAATGGAGAAGGGCTTGGGTCCGATTTAGCAAAAGGATTAGTAAAAGGCATAGCAAATGTTTTATCAGGACCAGGATTAGCTATTTTTGGTGTTATTGTCGCAAAATTAACTATTAATTTTGCTCAATTTGGAATTCAAGCATTAAAAACATTTTTAAACATGGGTTCTGCGGCAAAAGAAATTGGAGCAATTCAATCAAGTATAGCTTCTACTCTTTTAAATAACAAATCAATTCAAACTCAAATCCTCGCATTAGAGGGTGACAGAGTAGGACAAGCCAAATTCTTTTCTACCGCCTTGAATACTCAATTGGCGACAATGGAGAAGATGAGAAATATTGCCGCTTCGATTGCTCCTGATGTATTTATGGCCACAACTGGCAGTAAGAAAAGAAAGTCAGGAAACGCTGGTGGTTACATACCAAGTTCAGCTGGTGGATATATGCCGACAGTGATGGCTGAAGCTAATGATATCAGCAGAGGCGTGGGTGGAGCAAGATCTTCTGATAGGCCAGTTGTTATTCCTAATTTTGCTTTTGGTGGTGGCAAGACAGGAACAATGGTTGCTCATACTGGCGAACATATTGTTCCAAATTATAATGGAGGCAGCGGATCTGCTATCTTTAATAGAGATATGGTTGGGAGAATGGGTCTTCCATCTGGCGCACAAAAGATTCGTGGTGCTGGAGGATTTATTCCAAATTTTGCAGGGATAGCAGGACAAAGAGGTCAAAATAGAGGAGAGTTTAAAACAACTTTAAGATCTCGCCTGACCCCTGAAGAAATAAAAATATTAGACTCACTACCTAATACTGTTGATATTAGAGACGTAGGAAAAGCAAGGCTATCTTTTGCGAGACAGGGATTAAAATCAGATGCTGTAGAGAGTTTATTAAAACAAGTATCAGGAGAAACGAGTCAAAGAGTAGAAAAAAAAGCATCTGGTATTTTAGAATTAGACGCAAATGATTTAGGAGGTATTGGCGTTGTATCTGTGACTGGGCCTGTATCAGATACAGTTGCAGAACAAATCACAGGAAAAGGTTTTATAGGAGGCGCTAAAGACTTTGTAGATGAAGCTTCTCCAAAAGGAAGAATATATGATACTGTTCGAATGTCAAATATTAAAACTAGAAATCTTCAAAATTTAGAAAAAGGTGCAACCAAAGATCAGAGAGATTTTAGAAGTAAGGTAGAAAAAACATTTACAACTCCTTTATATCAATTAGCCGCAGATATATTGCCAGGTGTATTTAGTGGAGATGATGTTGCTAGTTATTCAAAAAACTTGCAAAATTTAAAAAAAGATCCTGCTTTATTCTCGGATTCAGTATTAGGAGGCATTTTTGAATCAGCAGTTAGAATGGCGACGAAAGGTGTGGAACAGATCCAATCATTTAATGAATTCGATGCTCAACAGCCGTTTGACTTTGAAGAAAAAGGACCAGCTGGTAATAAATTTAGAGAAGCGTTTGGTTTTGGAGGAAAGCTTTTTAAAGCGGAGGCAAAAAAAACAGCAGAAGAGGGTACAGGAGGAACCATATCTACTGTCGTAAGTAAAGCTTTAAGAGATGGAGACATACAAAAAGATGTTGCAAAAATAATACAATATCGAGGTGCGTCTGGTTATATTCCTAATTTTGCTAATCAAGAATATATTTTAAGCACATTACAAAGAATAAAAGCTGGAACAAGTGGTTTCTCCAAACAAGAACAAGAAACATTCTTGAAAAAGTTCGGCGCAACTGGTGGAACTGGAAAAGGTATATCTTTAAAACAAGTATTTGATGACTTAGATTCTGACCCTTCTGTTTCTCCATTCATCAATAAGGCGTATGGTGCTGCTGGAGCAACCGCATCCACATCGCAAGTATTTAAAGAGTTTGAAAAGCAAATAAAAGCTAATCCAACACAATTAAGAAATGTAGTTAAAGGTAAAGGATTTATTCCCAATTTTGCTGATTCTGGAAACCAAGGACAAAGAATAACTCCAGCTCAAATAGCAAAAGGATTAGGAGCCGCCTTAGTTAAGATTTTAGTGGATCAGTATTTAGGGGACGGTGTTCTAGATGCGATAGAAGCTAGTGGATTAAAATCTTTGAAGGGTTCAGATATAAAAGCATTCGCTGGCGAACTACAGAAGCCAACTAAAAGTAAACACAAAAGAGCATTCGAAAGAGCTTTGATGTCTGACGCTGGAATGCAAAGACAATTTCCTCAATATTATAGTAGATTATTATCTGAATCATCTGATAGCGCAAGCGGTGGATTTATTCCCAACTTTGCCAATCCATTAAATGAAGCAATCTCAAGAGAGATCGGCGCAGGAGTTAATCCAAGTCAAGTATATATAGACCAAAATAATTCTTTAAAAGGCCCAATGAATCCTTCTGGATTAATGGTTGCTAATCGCCGTGATGAGCCATCAGGAGGATGGCAGGGTATCAATAGAGCTAGAAAAGAAGGAGCCAATGCCAAAACTTATGGTGCGGCTGGTGGATTTGTTCCTAATTATGCTAATACAGGAAATAAAACAGACACAAATATGCTTACAAAGCTTTTCGCTTTGCAAATAGGCATTTCTATGTTAACTGGATTTTTAGATCAAGCTGGAGATAGCAGTAAAAAAGTTTCTGATGCTTTAAATAAAGTGATGACTACTTTATTAATTTTTGGAACACTTATTTATTCTGGACCAATGAAGTCTTTAAAAGCTTTTTCGGATCGTCTAAATAAAACGCCTCAAAAAGTATCAGTTGGGCAGGGTTCAGGAAAAGAAAATATTGCTGGAATGGTTCAAGGAGGAAAGACTGGATTTGCTCTAGGTTTAAGAGGTAAAGGTGATTTATTAAAAGATACAATAAATCAAAGAACTGGTGAGATTAGACCATCTAAGTTTACTAGCAAATTAGGAGAAAGAGGAATGGCGGCAGGTCAATTAGCTGCACCAATTGGAGCTGCTATAGGTGGAGTAGGCGCAGCAATAGGTGCGGTCGCTGGACCAGCATTAATGGCTGTGGGAGCCTTTAAAGCCATTAATGATGCTGTTGGAGCTTTTGTTTCTCCGTCCAAAGAGTCTGCATCTGCATTAGGAAAACTTTCGATAGTTGCATCACAAGCCGCCTCCTCGCTATCTGAACTTGAAACAAGCGCAGCTCAAATTTCTGCAAAAACATCCAAAGCTACAAATAGTATTGGAGGAATGACCGTAAATACACTTCTATCTGGTTTTATGGGTGCGTTTGCAGGAACGACTCAAACGCGAGCTGGTTTTAAAGGAACTCAAGGAAAAGCTAATTTACAATTATCTGGAATATCAGAAGATGATTTTTCAAAACTTCAAGAAGACTTTACTAAAGTTTATTTGGCGGCTAACAAAGAAGGCTCTTTAAAAGCAAGAGAGTATAATGCTAAAACAAAATTTGAAGAAACAATGGGGATTGATAGCGAAAATGCTGAAGTCCAAAGGATTGGAGAGGTATCTGTGCTGCTCGCTACAAGAGAAATAGAAAAAAATATAAAAATAGCAAAAGCAAAAAGGGGGACATTAAGCGTTGATGAGCAAATACAACGAATTGAAGAATTAATTTTAAAAGATGGACAAAGACAAATCGATTTGGGTAATCAACGAGCAATTACAGTTTTAAAAACAAAAAATCTTTTAGATGGATCTTTATCTTCGATGGATAAAGCTGTTTTAAGCAATCAAATACTTAACAATTTAACTGAAAAACAATCTGATGAATTAAATGCTAGAGTAGCATTAAGGGATAGGGAGGTTCAATTTGGAGAATCTCAATTAAATAATTTAAATCAACAAATTCAAGCTTATGATGGGGTTACTACCTCATTAGAGGCGGTTCAAAATTATCAAAGATTAAGTAGTCAGTATTCTGAAGATGGATTATTGACCCAAGAAGATCTTTTCGAATTAGCTAAAAAAGCCTTATTAGTTCAAAAGTCATATACAGAAGATGGGGAAAAATTAAATGAGTTTGGTGAGGCTCAACTTATGATTAAGAAAAATCAAATAGTGGAGGATTTACGAGCTAAAAAATTAGCTGATGACCAAGCCGCTGCTAGAGAAAAAGAAACTGCTGCTTTAAAAGAGGCATTAAATATCAGACAAAATATTTTAGCTATATCCCAAAGAACGGCTCAAGCAGAAAGCTTCAGATCTAATTTCTCTGCTCAACAAAAGATTAATGCTAATAATTTGGCAATAGCTAAATTAAACTTACGACAACCAACCAGTCAGGCTGGAACAAGAGCAAAAGAATTAGAAAGAACAATCCTCGAATCCTCAAATGTTCCTCTTGAGGCTGATAAAACAAGAACTGATGTTGCCATTAAATTTAAAAACGAATTAGTTGAGTTGGCAAAAACAGCAAAAAACTCTGCTTTAGTTTTTAAAGAATTGATCAATCGAACTCAAAATTATAGTGACATTTCGAATACATTGGCAACGTTGGAAAGTGTGAAAGCTAATTATCTTAAAAATAATAACATAAGCTCTGATGAGTATACTAGGGCAATAGATAAAACTATAGAATCAACAAAAGAACTCATTGTCACTACTGATCAAGAAATAAAACAAAAAGGGCTTCTTTCTCAAGTTGTTGTTGAGCAAGCCAAACTAGAGCCAAAAATTCAAGATTTGGTTGGCAAATTAAGCGATTTCGCTGAATCATTAGCAGCCGCAACAGTAGAGTTACAATTTAAAAAACTTTCCGAAACTACAGGACAAGGAATGCTTGATTTAACATCAGAACAAAAATTAAATGCAGCTCTTCAATCAGCGGGAACTGATAAAACACAAATATCAGAAGCTTATTCTCAGGCGGCTATGACCAAAGATCAACAAAGATTAAGTCTCGCAACTTCTGGAAAAGATATATCTGCAATCACTTATGATCTAGAGATTAATAAAGAAATTCTTGCTATTAAAAAAGAAGCAGTCGATCAAGATCAATTAACTGAAGAACAACTTGAAAGAATTATTGCACTAGAACAAAAAAGAGTAAATAAAGGTCCACTTCAAAAATTTAAAGAAGCTTTTTCAGAAACAGAATTCGATAGAGCAAATAGGTTTACGGATACATTAGTTTCTGGTGCTGTAAAATTTAGAGATACCATGATTGATGGTATGGTTAATGCCGTAGAGCAGGGAGGAAGTTTAGGAGATATTCTTCAAAGCGCTGCTTTAGATTTTGCTAGAGAAATGACTAAAACAAATCTAACTAATATGTTTAGTATGGGTCAGAGCGCAGTGGGTTCATTATTCCAAGGATTTGCTTCTGGTGGGCCAATTACTGGAGGTTCTGGAAATAAAGATGATGTCCCCGCCATGTTAATGGGCGGCGAATATGTCATGAATAAAAAAGCAGTCTCTAAATATGGAACAACATTCATGGAGGCATTAAATAATGGATCTGTTTCTGGATTCGCTGATGGCGGTTCTGTTATTAGATCAAGAGGACTTGCTACTGATGTTATTAATAGTTCAAATGTCGGAGATCAAACTGGCGAAGGTGGATTCCAAATGCCTGGATATTATGGATCAGGAGCAATTACTGGGAAAAAAGATTTATTAGGTTACGCTTCTCAAGCGTATACTTCTGGGGCTGGAGATATCATTGGAGGAGGAGCCGATTCTGCTTATATAGATCTTACTCCAGAAAGCGTTAGACTTACTAACTTTGGAAGAAATCAAGGGCCAATGGCTGCGGCTGTTAGAGAATCAAAACAAGAAGCTTTTGGTTTATATACACAGCAGCTTGCCGCTGAAAAACAAGCAAAAGAAGAAGCGGCGGCAAAAAAGAAAGCGTTCAAAAGAGCCATAATAACTGCCTTAATTACATCAGCAGCAGGAGCTGTTATAGGAGCAGGAGCGGCTGGATTTAAAGCTGGAGTTGCTGGAGCAGGACCAGATGCTGGCTTTGGGGGAAGTCTTGCAGCAGGAACAAAAGGTATATTTACTGGAGGAGATATCGGCGGCGGTATTATGACTGGAGGCTTAAAGAATTTATTTAGTGGGAATTATCAATTATCTCAGATTTCAGACTTAAAAGGATACTCACAGTATTTAAATAAAAATCCAGAAGAAATATCAAAATTTTTAGCTGGATCGGCTTCAAAAAGTATAATTGGACCTAGTGGGGGAACTTTAAATGCGTGGAGTGGAGATGGCGTGGGTCCAGATGGAATGCCAACGTTTGATTTACCAATAGTTGGCGAAACTGATTATAATGAAATGGTATTGCCTCCAAGAGTAAATGGTTTTGCTACTGGAGGAAGAATCCCTCAAACCTCTGGAATAGATACAGTGCCAGCTATGTTATCTGGTGGCGAATTCATAATGAATGCTGGAGCAACCCAAAGAATTGGAGCCAGTAATCTTAATGCAATGAATTCTGGAGCTTCTACAGAAACTAGTTCTTCAGCCATTAATGACCAGCTTATCAATAAGATCGATGAGTTGATAAGAGTTACCAAAGAATCAAGCAAGCCCGTCACAGTCAATGTATCTTCGCAACAAGGACAATCTGGTGGAGATAATCAAGGAGAAGAAAACAAATCCGAAAAAGATCAAAATCTTTCTAGAAAAATTAAAGCAGCAGTTGTTCAAGTTCTTCAAGAAGAAAAAAGACTTGGAGGGGTTTTAAGAAGAAGTTAATATGTTCGGCGCAAAATTAAATGATGAATCCGCTCTGTGGATAGATGGGTATCAAATGACTGGAGTATCAGTCGCTGATACCTCCTATTCACATAGTTCGTCCACAGCAAATCCACTAGGATATTCAAATGGAGTAACCATATCTAATTCAGATTCTACAAAAAATATTTCAATAACTAGAGATTTACTGCTTACTAAAAAAACAATCTCAAGCGATTGGGAAGATTTCTTATTGCAGTATACTGGACTTACTGGAATCATGGGGGCCAGCATAAATTATGAAGGAGGCTCATACGGTTTTAATAGTGGATACATGACAGAATATATGTTGAATTTTGCGATTGGATCTATCCCAAAAGTCACAACAAATTTTACAATTTTTGATTCAATAATCAGCGGAAATGATTCATCAAGCGCATATCCAGCTTTTTATGATTATTTATTACCCTATCAATCTGCCTGTAAGATTACATGTGATAACGCGACTTCTAATAGGGTAGTTGGTTTTGATTATTCTGTAAAAATAAATAGAAAACCCATATACTCTATAGGGTCTTCTTTGGCTGCTACAGTAGAATCTATTCCTCCGTTAGAGTATTCGGCATCTGTTCAAATCGAAATTGACGATGCGTTTCTGCAAAATTCACAAAATTTCCTAACAAATAAAGAAAATAAAAATGTAAGTCTATCTATAGACTCAGATGTTATTGGCGTTCCAGCAATAACATTTAATGTTCCAAAAGCAAGTCTTGTATCAGAACAACTATCTGCATCTGCTGATGGACTATTAAAATTAACCTTGAATTATGTTGGACATTTATGAGTGAAGATCTTTTTTACAATAGAGATAGAAATATTTCTGGAATAACTGCTCCAGAAAACTTTTCTGATTTATCTTTAACTCCAGTATATGGATCTAGAGTAGAGTATACATCAAAAATATTATCATACGAAACAGATGATTCATATAGTAATATTATCCCAGCTTCATTAAATAATTTATCAGTATCTTATAAAGTTAGGTACGATGTAAATGAAGATAATTGCGCCAAATTAATAAATTTCTTTGAAAGTAAAGAGGGTCATCAGAGTTTTATTTTTAATCCAGATAATAGTGGAATTTATAAAAGCAATCAATCTTTCTGCGAAAATTATGCAGTTAATTATGTCAACAATAATCATTATGAGTTTGCCGTTGATATATCGGTAGATCAGGCTCCTTCTTTTTTTAATTGGAGGTCTTCTTATTTTTTAAATTTTGATAGACCGACAGAAGGAATCCCGTGGAATTCTATTTATGTGAAATGGAAAGATTATAATACTGGTTGGTCAAATTTAAAAGTTTGGGCAACTGGAAATTCATATAAAAAATATGATATACTCTATAATGATATCAATACAAATAAATTAAATAATTTCTTCTATTGTAGCGGCGATCATTATAGCTCTAATTCTAATTCTCCAACTGGAGCTAGTTCTGCATGGAGTCAAGATTTCTTTTTTAGTCCAGATATAGGATTTCAAAATGATGTAAAAATACAAGTTTCTAAAGTTGATTTTAAAAACTCTTTCCCTCTAAGAATAAAAACAAAAAACAATACAGCAAAATTTGATATAAATTACAAATTTAGTAATATAAGCAATAAGCAATTATTATGTATGCTCCACTTTTTAGAAAACAAAGCTGGGTATAGAAAATTTAGGCATCAAATACCAGCAGTATATAACAGGCCAAAAGTATACTATTGTCCGCAATGGACGCACACTTGGAAATATATAGATCATAACGATTTAGATGTGACTTTTATTGAAGACCCATTAGGCATCATACCAACAGATACATAATGAAAAAAAATATACTAAAAAGTAATTCATCATTTGTTGTAATAGGCAAATCGCCAGCATGGCTTCAAAATAATTTTGAAAGTGGCAGAATTTTTTCGTTAGCTCAAGCGGTGAATTTTGATTTTTCGTCTAATAGACAGGCTAGTAAACAATTAGGATATCAAAATTATTCAAGTAATATTGATTACAGAACTCCAGAAGTTAATTTATCAATAGATTATTATTTTTCTCCATCTTTAAATAATGAGTTGTTAATGGGTTTTAAAGAGTCGTCTGGATCTAATGCGACAAGTTTTAGCGGTTTTAAAAACAACAATTATAATTTTTATTTTTTCTCAAATGAAAACGAGTCTGCTGATGGATTTGATGAAGTAAAAAAACCAGCAAACCTACAAAACTGGTCAGAGGGAGAAGTTATATCTTTTGGCAACTGTTATTTAACAAATTATTCATTATCTCTTGGGTTGGGGCAAGTTCCAGTTATTTCTACAAAATTTAAATCATCTAATATCGCAGCGGAAACATTAAATTCTGGAGGATCTACAAAAACTTATGTTCAAATTCCATCATTAGATCCATATAGTGGTAAATTAGCAAATGTAAATTATAATTATACTGGATTACAATTTACTGGAGGAAATATTATTTATGATTGGGAGGCGAGGAGTGATTTAAACCCACCAATAGCTTTACCATATAAAAGTTCTGTTTCTATAATTAATCAAAGTGTCGATGATTCGCAATTAACTCCATTGAAAAATTTTTCAAATTTAATACTTCAGTCTTGTAATTTGAGTTTCGATTTCAATAGAGTTGATTTATATAAATTTGGAAATGATTCTGTATGTGATAGAAAATTACAATTTCCAATAAATGCTAATATACAGATTGAATCTTTGGTTTCTGGATTTAATGCTAATGAATCGAATACTCAAAATAAATTAGGATCGGCAACATTAAATAATAAAGAAAATATTTATGATATTGAATTTATTTTTAAAAACGATATAGAAACATCTACTGGTGTATATAATTTTCAAGGAGCGAAATTAACCAGTTTAAACTATTCTACTCAAATAAATAATATCTATAAAATGTCAGCATCTTTTTCTGTAGAAATAACAGAAAATAAAGGTTTTGTAATGAGTAGAAACAGTTTATATTCATACTTATATTTTGGACATAACCCTAATTTTTGGCAATCAGAATCTAATAATTGGAACTTTAGTTAATAAAGGTGTAAATATAACAAATGAACTTAGGGCCAACACAAATAAGTGGAACTTATGTATACGTTTTAAATCAAAGCGGAGCTAATCCTATTACTTTAGGCAATAATTCTGCTGTCGATTGGAATGCTGGAGGAGTTGTTGCTTTAACTGGCGCACAAACAATTAATGGAGCTAAAACATTTGGATCTACAATTATTGGTGCTATCAATGGAAACGCTGGAAGCGTTACGGATGGCGTTTACCTTACTGGAGCACAAACAATCGGCGGATTAAAAACGTTTACTAATGGATTAATCTCCAACGTTGGGATTACAGGAACAAATTTGGTGTATAATACTGGAGCACAAACGATTTCTGGAATTAAAACATTTGCTAATGGAGTAATTTCGAGCGTGGGAATCACGGGAACGAATTTAGTATATAATACTGGCGCACAAACGATTAGCGGAATAAAAACGTTTTCGAATACTGGATCTTTTAATACCCTTGAAATAACAAACAAGAAACTATCATCCTATTCCTATAACAGCGGAAACTTTACTTTTTCCAACAATTATCTTAATCTTGCTAATAGTTCAAACAGTTTGACTGGAACACTTCCTAATCCGATAATCTCTGGTATGAATTATTATGTTAAAAATCTAAATACTGGAGTATTAATGATAACAGGAACAGCATCAAGAACTATAGATGGATTCGCAAATCTTAGTCTTTATAAAAATGATAGTGTACAATTATTAGGTGTAAACAATATCGGATACACTGGATGGGCGACAATCAGTGCTGACGGAGGAATAAGTTAATATGGCTGATATATTAAACAAATTAAATAGTGCTAATTATATTACTGTTAAAGTAACAGATAACGCTGTCATTAATGGTAATAATCTTTTATCTGCTTATGCAGACGCGAAAACTAAAAGTCCCAATGGATCTGCTAAATCTGAGACAAATAGAATTGTTATTATCTTGCCAGCCGCAAGATATGATCTTGGAACTCAAAGTTTGACTCTTGATACTCAGTTTATTGATATTATTGGTAATACTCCAGATAGAGATAATCACAGAATAATTAGTAATGTAGGAGAATCTAACAGAGGAACAATAATACAAACAGCTAATGATGTAAGATTAGAAAATCTTACATTACAAAATACAAATACCACCGCATCACTAAGCAGTACAAGTGATGATCCAGCTGCTTATTTTTTAAGCACAGAATTAAATCTAACCAAGCTGAAAAATATAAAATTTATATCTGACGAAGCATATACATGGCCTATGAGAATATCTATTTCTTATAGTGGAACTTTTACAGATTGTACTGGAGGAATTTATTCATTCGGTGGTTGGATAAGTGGAAATGCATTCGGAACTTTTACAAATTGCACTGGAGGGAATTTTTCATTTGGTGGCAAAGCAAACGCAAGTGGAGATTTTATAAATTGCACTGGAGCAAACGGAGCCTTTGGTGGAGAAGGGACAGCAAGTGGAACTTTTATAGATTGTACTGGAGGAATTTATTCATTCGGTGGTTTATTTGGAACTGCAAGTGGGACTTTTCGAAATTGTACTGGAGGTGATTATTCGTTTGGTGGAACTGTCGGAACTGCAAGTGGGACTTTTAAAGATTGTACTGGAGGGGATGATTCATTTGGTGGTAATAACGGAACTGCAAGTGGAACTTTTGAAAATTGTACTGGAGGAGAATACTTATTTGGTGGTAATGGCGGAACTGCAAGTGGAAGTTTCACGAATT
>Ga0181346_1000330_pt1 | contig 20176 bp, 8 predicted proteins | sample Su13VDMM15DN_FD_130100 | JGI IMG/M metagenome (GOLD analysis project Ga0181346, IMG submission 130100) | Freshwater viral communities from Lake Michigan, USA - Su13.VD.MM15.D.N | ecosystem: Environmental > Aquatic > Freshwater > Lake | place: USA: Michigan | collected 2013-07-15 | reverse complement strand
GTCAAGTTGTCTAGGTTGCGTTGATGTACACGCTGTTTAAACTCTGCCACAGTGGGGCGCACACCTTTGTTTAAACACATCTTTACACCTTCACGGAATCCGGCTCGCCAAGCATGAAAAGCCGACCCATTGGGATATGTTGTACTATAGCAGTCGTGCATGGCCCAATATAGAGGATCAAAACAAAACTCTACTTCAGTTGCGGCTGTGCCATCTGTGTTTTCATGTGTTTTCATCTCGTTGACAAATGTGCGTGTCCATGAGCTCATGCCGCCATTGCCGTACATAAGTCCATTGATGTTGTTACACGCTCTCCAGCGGAATACTGCACGCTCATAATCGGCTGTGGGGAAAGTTAGTGTTTGATTAAAAAACTCTGGGTATGGCATGTTGTCGCCATCGATCAAGATAAAACGTTCTGTTTCACTGGCGGCAGCGGCGGCTTTGTGTGCGGCGTCAGATCCTTTAACTCCGTCAACACGTTTGGCCCAAGGCACCATGTTGCGAATTCGAACCCAAAACTCTTCTTTTTGTGGTTCGTCGTAGGTTAAGTAGATGCAGTCTAAGTCTGCCACATCAATTTGATTCATTTGATTTTAAACTCCATTTAATATGCGGTTGGTCTTCTGCAACAACAACAGAAACATTCTCAATTGAACATGGTGTTCCTGTTGCGTCGGGTTTTAATTTGCTTGTGGGTCTTTTGTACACTACAGGCACTAGTTTGCCGTTAACAACTCGAACATTGAACCTACTGCGTTGATATGTCTCTGCATCAATCTCTATGTAATTACCTGGCAAGTCGTCCATGCTGTAAGATACCGGCTCACCTCGCTCATTGTAGTATAATCTAAAAAAGATAGGCGCAGGAGTTAGCGCAGGCTCTGTCAGTGCTAGCCAAAAATTTTCAGTTGTTTCATTCATTGGCAGGCGGAATACCGTTTGAGTGTCGGTCTGTTGTTTTGTCAACATCTTGGAAAAGTCGTTTTTCCTGTGCTGTCAGTGTGTCTTTGTGTGTTCTGCGAGGATTACCACACAATGGACATTGTGGATTACCACAATCCATCGCATGATGTTTGGCCAATCGGTGTGGCTCTTTTACTGCTAGATCTTTGTTGGTCATGCCGTGTGCTTTGGCAATCTTAATTTGTCGGGCCACTGCATTTTCATCTTTTAATAGACGTTTACTTTTTTTAAATTTATCTTCTTCTTTACTCAAAGCAATCTCCAATGTTTATTATGATAATGCACAAGTCCCCATTGTGCTACTGTGTTGATCCGCACACCAGGATCGGTATTTTCCCACACTAGTTCTTTGGTCCAATTGTCAGTGTGAGTGGCAATCATATGTTGTTTCATGTGTACAATGGTTGGTCCAAGGCCTGCAGGCAGTGTGACCAGTTCAGGACCAATGATCTGTGCGGCCATGGCATATACCACATCTGTACTGGGAACTTCTTCTGGAAACTTTAACAAAGTCTTGTAAGAACTCCAGTTTGAAAAGATTTTCTCTACTAGATTAAAAAAATCCTGTGCTGTTTTGCTCACACGCCAGTAGGTTATTGCGTTGTACACATCGGGCAGGCAGTTTTCATCAAACAGTCGTCGATAGTATCTGCTGGTTGCTGGCTGATCATAAAAGTCTCTGCAGCCTTGACTGATCACAACGTCACGATGCTCAAATAGTGTCCACCAATGATCGATAGAGCTGGCAGCAATCATGTCTGCTTCTAGTTTGATTGTTTGTCTGTACGGGCTGGCACGGAACACTTGCCAGTCATTGGCATATCCACCTTGATCCCCATACGGTAGTTCAATTACATGAGTAAACAATGACCAGTCACACCTGTCATTGGTTAATATGGCTATGTTAGCGTTAGGATGCCATTGACGTATGCTCATGGCCAGCTGTTCTGCACAGTCGGTATAGCTGACTGTGTCTGTGTTTACAGCCGGAATCAAATATCCACGTTCAGAGAGGATTGGCAACTATTGCTCCTAATTGTTGTTTTCCCATGGCATGAAAATCTTGAGTCAAGGTGATCCATCGTGCTTTTTTATCTGGTGTCAAAAAGTCTACTCTATATGAATCTATATCAAGTTGAGTCAATCGATGTTCTGGCGTAATGCTGGCCAGTGTGCCTGGAATTCCATCAACTTGTAGTGTGTGTCCATTTAAAGTATTTAACGCAATACTGAGTGCATGGTCATTTCTATATGTAGGATTGGGATTCTTATACAGGTTCCTATAGTGTGTCCAGTTGTCCCGAATCATTTGCATGTTGTCAAACAACAATGCTGTGCCAGCACCACGACGGAACATCATCACAGTGGCCCACCACATGGGCATACGATGATTGCCAAAGTAGTTTAAATCTTCAAATGTTTGTAATCCTGTTACATCCCAAGCCCGGCGATAGCACATGAAATCTTGACGGCTGTTTAATACAGTACGCAGTTGATCACTGGCAATGACATAATCGGCATCAAGTACTAGCGTTTGATCCCAGGGGCTTAATTTGTACGCATCCATACGATTGGTGTTATGCCAAGTTACATTGGTATCATAATCTGAAAAATAACGTTGACCACCACTTTGTGCTTGAGTGTTTACGACATAATCAAAGTCACCTAGCGGGTTTTCATAATCAGTTACAACAGCCACAGGGATTCCAAGATGCCTGTGTATGTTTTTGGCAGACCATGCTGCCATAGAAAGATAATCAGTTTGCTCGTTGTTAAATGCAAATATCAATGCACCAGTGGTCATCGTTGTTTGTTAAGTTCTTCGTATTCGATCAACCAGGCATTCATTTGCTCTTGCCAGCGTTGCATGGCCAGACCACGCAGTTCTTCAGGCCGAACCAGTACCGGAGTTTCATACAAGTCCAACAGCACTGCATCACCTGGAGGCACAGTGGCCAAGATGTTTAAGAGTTCAGGGCCGGCACACCACATGCCGCTAGCGTGTGCAAATACCAGCTTGGCTTGATATTTTTCTTTTAGCAATCGTCGGGCGGCCACGTGATCAAAACGGGCACGACCGTGTGCAATTAATTGTTCAGTATTCATATTGTTTATTATACAGGAAGTGCAGATAAAAGTAAAGGGCCCGGAGGCCCTTTTGGTAAACCGCTACAGTTCAATTATGCAACTGCGGCTGCAATAGTTGGTGTGCCCCAAGCGGCGCTGGTTAGGTAAGTTGAGCTGGGTACAAACAGTGTGACCAATGTGGTAGGTGCTGTGCCAAACGTTGTGAACGGCGATGCTGTGGCAGTTCCACCAGTGATCACGTCGCTGGAACCTGTGCCAGAACCACCTGGATCGACCCAGGTTGTGGTCAATACTAGTTGTGTTCCTGTGCCTGCTGTTTTGGCATTTACTGCAATAAACTGTCCTGTGTACGGAGCAGTATCTGCAAATTGTTTATAAATTAGTGTGTCGGTTGTGAGCAAGTTATACCAGCCAGTTGCGGTAGTCAATGTAACCGGTGTGCCAGTTCCACCTACCTTGGTAGTACCGGTATAATTGGCAGCAGCAATTGCCTGTGGGCTTAGTACACTGCCGGCAGTGATATAAATGTCGCCAACCAGTGTGTTGGCCAAGTCATTCCATTCTGCATCGGCCAAGTTGCCTGTTGATGTTTTGTTGGTTTCCCACTTGATGCGTCCGCCTGCGTTGAAGAAGTAACGAGCAGCATTGGCGCTGGCCCAGGTTATGGTATGTGTAAAAGTAATTGTCCACGCAGTTGATCCAGAACCTGTGTCAGTTGTTTTACTGGTGCTGCCAGTAAAACTAGTTGTTTGTGCGCCACTGGCAGCGGCATTGCCACGAGCAGCAGTGAGATTTGTCACGTCAGTGTTCAAGTTGGCTAAAATTGCAATGGTATCGCCCACAACAGGATTTGCTCTGCTGGTAATAGCAGTGCCTTGATGACTGCCCATTGCTGAAATTTTACTGTTCAATGTGGACCATTGCGAAGCAGTGATTGTTGCGGCTGCACTCACTGTGGTCAGTGCAGTTTCGCCATAGCCATATGTGGTGGCGCCTGTGGACCAAATCCCGTTTACATTTGCTCCGTTGGTACTAACAAATCCGTTATAATCGGTTGCTAATATCGTGCTGCCTACAGTATATGTCATGTTGTTATCCTATTAATTAATTTTTACAATTGCTTCTACTGTGCCTTGCTCAGTGGATGCCTTGTTGTCCAAAGATCTGCCAATGACATTAAACGCTGTGGCTTCGCCTGGTTGGGCGGCTCGCGCAAGTCCGTTGCCGGCAGATACAAGCCTATCTCCTTTGCGTACAACACCGATGGTGTTAACCGGAACGCGACCTGTCATCGCAACAGGGGGGTGAGTTTCGTCAGTTCCAGCAACGGCATTCATTAAATAGGCTGCTCGTGTACTTATGACTCCGAACACACTTTCGCTTAATTCGTCAGCAACTCTGGTAATTTCGTTGGTGCCGCCTAGTTCAACCACTGTGCCTGCTGTCAACACTTCATCAGCGGCAAAGCGTTCTGCAACGTCGGCGTAGTTGGCATAGATGCCGTTTGCACCGGACACAATACCAGTTGCACCATTGATCAACATTACCTGTGTTGGTGTGCCTGCAATGTTGACATTGAATGCAATGTTACCATTGGTAGTTTGATTATAAAGTATTGCCGCTGTTCCAGTGACACCAATACGGAAATCTTGATTTACACCAACTGCAAGTCCAGTATTGTTTAACACACCAAACGTGCCTGTGGTAGTTTGATTGGTATTTCTTAGCAAGAAACCTGTTGAGTCAATACCGTCGAGCAATTGTGAATCTGTTGCTGTGCCCTGGAACAACGGAACTTGTGCTCCAACCAGTGTGCTTAATGTGATACCTGGGCGTACTGTCGTGAATCCTGTAAGAGGTACTTGCGGAGTAAACGCAGCATCTTTACTGATAATGCCAACAATTGAATTTTCAACATACAATTCAATTACCACGTGACTGACAGAAGTGTTGTCTGTAATAGTAGCAACAATGGCACCTGTTGTGCCTGTGCCTGCTGTGAACTGCGGACCAACCAACAAGAAGACTGTGCCTGTCCACACTTTTAACTGTGCATTTACAGTGTCATACCACAGATCACCTGTCACATTGCCTGTTGGAGCAGTGGATGATGCGGTTGCGCCCGAAATAACTTTGAACGCAGCGCCACTGTAAACTTTCATCAATCCATTGGCTTTGTCCCACCAAAGTTGACCGGTTAACGGAGCAGTTGGCGCAGTTGTATTAGACGCATTCTCCAGCAGGTGGATAAAGTTTTCGTCTAAAAATTCACCGTAGCCAGCGTAATTTTTACCAACTAGTACCATGTTACTAGAAGTGTTAATGGTACCATCTGCAATAGTAGCAAACAAGGTACCGTCAGTTAGATTGATTGTATATGCCATTTGTGTCTTACTCCGTTAATTGTATTTATAATGCAATTATATCTCTATATTTATGCCGCACTAAGGTTTGTTAGTGTCTGGATACGAATTGTGTAATCAATCTGTATCTGTCTATTCAAACTCTTTTGTACCGGATGAAATATTACATGGGTAATTAGACGCAAATTATCTGCTGATCCGTTCCATGTTTTAAGCCCTAGTTCGTCAAAAACGTACTCACCGTTGAAGTTTGTACTGTTATCGAATGCTTGTTGCCCGGCTGGTTCGCCGTAGTCCAACAGGCATGTTACTAAAATATCTGTGTAAACTTTACCAGATGTGTGTAGCACTGTCATTTTGTTGTTGGCAGTGTCAGTGTCGGCAGCAGAGTTGTCATTGACCACTTTGGCATAAGTTTCATTATACAATGCGGCATTTTGCCCTGTTGTGTTGGGCGGCAAATAGGTAATAATACCTGTGGGGTCCACACTGGATCCACCGTTGCCAAATGCCATTTCATATATCCAGCCGCCGCCCTGAGCACTTGTGCGATTGCTCAGCGTTTGCGCCATGGCATAGGATATATTTTCGTAGTGTATTGCGTTCTTTTTATCTACCAGTACTTCACCAGTGACTGGGTTGTGGATTTTTACAAATCCTTCAATTTTGGCTAGTCCGGGCTGAATTATCATGCTCGCTTCTCCACTATAACTTCCTTGGTTTTTGGGTCAAAAATACGAATATGTCCTTCAACAGAGATGGATCCTGTTTCATTGGGTTTCTTAGCCGGTGTCGGTGGCTGTTGAGGTCGTGCGTTTTGATTCATACTTTATTTATCTTGTTTAATCACCCCGTAAAAACCTTGCGGCCTGTGTTTCAGTATCTTGCAATGCCACACCGTTGCTGGCTGTGCCTGCACCGGGAGCGTACCAGGTCACGCCTCTACGCACTAGAATAGTTACCTCAACTCCTTCTGGAGGTGCAACTTCGAACAATACAGCCACTGGGTTAGTAGATATAACACTAAATCCTGAAATTAATTGTATGCCACCAACATATACCTCAACCTGATTAGTTGGGTCGCCGGCGCCATAATCATAAGAACCGGGCTCTCCAGTCACAGTGCCAACATCATACGGTAGAAAATCGAATCCCTCAGCACTATCATACGTCAAAGTAATATTTGGTGCATAGAATATTGTGTCTGTTCCATTTGCAATTATGGAATCACTAACAATGTAATTCTGAAACTGTGGTGGCAGTAAATTGCCACGTCCAATATTGTACACATCTGTGTCAGTTGCATGGTCTGCAACGCCTGTGCCAGCTGTTCCTCTGCGCAGTCCACTCACTGTATTGGCCGCAGTGTCACGGTTACGATACATGATACGTTCACCATTCACAGTTAGTAATCCCCATATGTTTGCTGCCAAATTGGGTTCATTAAGTGCAGCCGCATTGTGTACATAAATGATGTCATCAGTGGTACTGAGTGGTTCTACCAGATATGTGGTAGTGGCAGGAGTAATACGGTATGTTGCTTGCACTCCACGCATGTCTTGGAATATACGGAATGCCATTGCTTGTGGTGCAACGCTGTCGGTAAACTCAGTGATCATCACCACGTCTGTGGCAGACATGATATAACCGTTGGCCAATACTATTGTGTTGTCAACAATAGTAAATCCATCGTTAACAAATATCTGGAGGCCATTCAGTGTTACCCACAAGCGTTCAGGGTTAAGAATTGTTCTATTCAGATATAAATCATTTCGTGTAACACTTTGCACTATGGAATAATCATACGATCCAGATTCATTGGTTACCAGTCCAACATCATAATCAGTAGTATCGTAAGGCTCCACAGCTAATGCAGTTCCAGATTCAGGACCAACATAAACTTGTGTTAGTATATCTTGTTGACGAGTATCATTCCAACTGGTCACTGCAATGATGTCACCATTAGATGGGATCATTCCAGTAAATGTATTGAATAACAATTGAGTGCCAACAACTGATGCTTGTGTGCCTGTTGTGACATAAATTAAAATCTTTTCGCCCAAGGTCAATGTCTCAGTGAACATTACAGCACGTGGAGTGACAGGATCATACGGCTCAACTACAAAGTCTACTCCCAACACTTGCGGAATATTATTTACATACACGCGAACTTCGTTGTTTGCAATAAGTGATTGTGAAAAACCCAGTCGTTGTGGTAACAGATAATCTGTTGTGCCGTCTGCTAGATATTCAATGCCTGCAGAAGTTCTAGCACGGACACCATTGAAAGTAACAACTATGTTGTCTGGGTTGGTGTACTCCATGCTGTTGGTCAAGTCGTACTCTAGTACACCTGACACACCTGTAATATACTGTGTAACTGGCACAGACCAACTGTAATCAATTTCGGTGCCATCTATTGTGGTTGGACCAATGGCACTGATCATCAAGTAATCATTGATACTGTAAGGTGCGGCAAACACCACTTCAGTACTGGTAGTTCCGTAAGGCACAAATGTGTAATCTGTGGTCAATTCACCATTGGCAAAAATTACAAATTGCGTAATCAACGAGTACTCCACTGGTACCACAACTGAACTGCCAATTTCTGCACCATTGTACGACTGCTTGAACAGTTGATTACCGCCGCCAATTTCATACAAGGTGACTGCTATTTCGCTGCCAACTGACACACTGGAATTCAACGTGATAGTTTGTTCTGCCCAGTTTGCTGAGTAATCCACGTCAACGATCAAGTTGAGCCCTAGAGTTTGGTTTGCAACTAACATTGTTGCAGGAACTGTAGCAATGCCAGCAAAACTTAAAGTTTCACCTGCGGAGGTAACTGTAAATTTGCGCACTTCTATACGGAAACCGTGACCGTCACGTGCCCAGTCAGCCCCGGGTGTGGTGTAAACACGCATGTCAAGTGTGTCAAATTCACTGCCGGGCACCAACTCTTCGGGTGCATAACTGCTGAACACGTCAATGTATTCACCGCCCTCAACGTTGATACTGGTAGGGCGTGTGCCCAAGTAAGGATCTGTGTATGGACTTTCAAAGATAGTGTCCAGTATGGTCTGATCAAACGTTGGACGACCTTCTGGTCCATACGTTAAGTTATCAAACGGAGTTGAATCAAACGGTGCTACATCAAATCCAGGATATTGGTCGTAACCAACACCAAACACTTGCACGCCCGGATACTCAACGCCATCAATCAACAATGGTAAACTCAATCCAGGCTGATTAACAGTGGGGGTGTAAAAGCCCATGGTACGATCAACACCGGACAGTGTGCTAGCACTTACTAAGGTCCAGTTAGTTGGATCAAATGTAGCACTTTGAACTCCAAAACTATCATCACTGTTTGCTTGCCACACACGGTTTGCATATCTAACTTGTGTTCCATCTTCGTAGGTTACATTTGGTTGCCATTCTTGGATGGTGGACACGTACTGGTATCTGTCATATTTCATTGTGGTTTTTATCTGACGTACCAGGTCGTTGCCCATGACCACTGCCGCAGTGGCGCCAGATCCATTGCCACCTACAAAAGTTATGATTGGAGTAGTAATGTACCCACTACCGTAATTCACAATGTCAATACTTACTATTTGTCCTGCACTGTTGACAATAGCAGTCATTTCTGCAGGAATGACAGCGTCACCAGTGATGGTAATTGTTGGCGTAACAGTGTATCCTGAACCAGTGTTAGTGATGACAACTGACTGAACTGTTAACGTGTAGTTATTATACCAGTCTGCCCAAGGAGTTTCTGCCCATATCTCAGCGTTTGATGCAGTATCTGCATTGGGGTTTGTTGGACTGTTTGCGGTTGACTGTGTGTATGGCAACAGTACCGGCGCAATAAATTGAGGTACCGTTAAGGTTTCATCAAAGAACGCAGGATTGTCAAAGTCAGTCAATGCACCTGGATACTCATCGTTGCCAGTGTACTGCAAGTTGAACTCACGAATTTGTACATGATACGGTTTGACTTCTTGAATGTAATTTAATACAAAGTCCTGATTGTCTTGACGATATGACTGGTACGGCAGCAACGAACGAATTTTATGGTTAACATCAATCAGACTAGTTTTTAGCAGCCATCCTGGCGCAGAAAATTCACTCATGACAAACTCAAACATCAACATCAATGAACGGTTGCGATTGATTGCTAATTCGTCAATGAACAATTGCTGATTGACTGCCTGAACGATCTTACGTGTTTCAATCACTGGTTCCTGATCAAAGTATTGTGCATCAAACACTTCAACGTCAAATCCAAAATTACCAAGTGAGTAATTCCATAACGTTGCACTGAACTCAATGGTTCCGTCTTCAAGTCCCACACGGTCCCAACTTGTCAGTGTGCGCTGATAAATTTCAAATTTACCTGCAGGTGCATTAGTTACTTTGACACTTGAACCAACAGGTGCAACAGTGAATGTTATCCCGGATAGTTCTGCATAATTTGTAACAGTGGCAACAGGATTCACTGTGCTGTTGTAACCAGGCGTATACCAATTGATATAACTCCAATAACGGCTGGTATCGTAATTTTGCACACGTATCAGTCTGAGTTCTTTGGATCCAACTAGCGGTCCAGTAACAACGTCATATATGGTCCAGAAGCCAAAGTTGCTGGAGTCTGTTGCTACCAAATATCGATAACCGTAGGGCACAACCGATAAGTTTTGGTAACCCAGTTCTGTCAAGTCAGCAACCCGTGAGTTCCAATTGACAAATGTAGCAGTGCCTGTGCCTGTGCCTTCCCCTGGACCGGTGGCCACAAACGAAACTCCAATTGTGTTACTGGCTGCTCCGATTGCAGTAAAATTAGTAGTGCCAACATACGAAATTGTGTAGGTGTCACCGGTGTTGAATGTTCCAGCATAGTATGTCTGAGTTGCGGTTGGTTCAGCATCTTTACTGTTCAACAGTGTAAAACTCTTTGTTTCAGATATTGGATAATTTGCCAGTATTCGGTTGGCATATCCAAAATAGTTTTTCAATGCTGCAAATCGATCAACAAACATGCTTTGTCGAGGTCTAAACTCAACACCGTAACGTTCTGCAGGACTTAGACTGGGATCTGGTACCTGAGATCCCAGGGCGTTGATGCCACTCAGACTATCTTGTAATTTTAAATACAGGCCAGCACTTAAGAAACTGTCAGCAACACCATCTGCAATCAATTCGTATTCTTGGTGTACATTGTCGTCATTTTTAATACGGTCATACTCAATGTGCAAGATTGTATCTTGCGCACTGATCAAACTGATCACATTGTAAATTGCCACAGTGCTGGCATTCAGTGGTGCCAGGTAAGAAATTCCACTGGCACGCGGATTAAAAATGTAGTTGGCAATGGCATTTGTGCTTAATTTTTTGTTTGCTGCGGTGGCCACTGTGGATATATTACGTACCCAGAAATAATAACGAGTTGCAAAAATATTATCAGTATTAAGCTCTGAACGGGCTGTGTAACTCAACACACTCAGCGGAGTGCCTGGTCCTGCGTAGTTGGCCGGTGTTACATCACTTTCAATCCACTGATAGATGTCTACACTACTGCCAGGAAACGTCTGACTCCATCGACGACTAGCATACACAATATCATCTTGATTGGGATTAATGAAGCGTACTGAATTGGTGTCCCACCAAATTTCTCCAATTCTTGCGGCAGCCCAGGGATTGCCAACGTTACGAATAGGACCAATGTTGTAATTGGCAGGATCCACTGCACCAATGTAATCAATGTTTTCTCTTGCAACGCCAAGAATTTTACCTTGCAATGGATCAATAAAATCCAAATACGATGTAATCGTGGATTCTAACTTGTCATACATGTAAACAGAATTTAACAATGCAATATCAACCACTGGCTGTTGTACATGTTTCACTGTCCAGGCCGGTGTTCTGTTGGCATTTTCAAACACGCTGACACGACCATAGTTGGCATTACTGCTGTCTCCAAAATCACTTCCTGGTGATCCAATTAATAATCTGCCTGTCACATAACTGATAGCAGTACCGTATTGGTCCAGTTCAACAATGTTGTTGTCGTACATTTGTTGTCCAAATACGAATTGTCCTGGGTTAGTGACAGAATCAGTTGCGCTTGGAAGATAATCAAATGTGTATGTTACACCACTTTGCACAACCACAGTGGAGAACACTGTGCTACGGTCATCAAAATAAGTTGTGTTGTCATCAAAGGTAACTGGTTGGTACAAGTTGCCTCTTGGCGCTCCAACCACCAGGGTTGTTGCGGTTGTATCGATAACTACTTCGGCACCAAAATTTGCATCAACAGTTGGTGCAGGGCTTGTTATGGTCTGCGTATAAACATAATCCACAAATCCAAAGTCAGCAAATACTGTTCCAACCACGCCTGGCAGCACAGTTAACCGTGTGTTTGATAACACAGCCGCTGGATTTATAACATTCAGTGTTAATATTCCTTGTACCACACGTATGGTAGATTGTGCAGTGGGAGCGGTAATAAAACTAATAATGCCAGTGCTGTTGTTGTACGTGTAATCAGTGTTAAAAATTTGCACTACGTTATCAACATACACCAATGGATTGTAAATGGCATATTTTGAATAAGTTACACCAATGTCATATGTTTTTACAGCACCGTTGCTGACAAAGAATAGATCGCCTGCTGCAGAGGCTCGTACATTAGGAACACCAACACCTTCGTTAGCAGTGTTAATGGCAGTGACTAGCCCGGCCACAGTGTTGTTGGGACTAGCTGGTATTGCTATTTCATAGTTGTCAATACGCAGTGTGTCGCCACTTGTTAACACAGGGTTTGGAATCTGAGATGATATTACTCCGTACACACGAGATTGATTTACACTGCGTTGTACACTGCCAGCGCCCGGTAACACTGTGCCATCAATTGGTGCGCCAATGTAGATACTGCAATTATTTGAGCACAGGTCAACTGAACTACCAAAACTTGCTTGATCAAATGGGGTGTTGATTGTGATCTGTTGTACTAACTGGAAAATATTGCTTTCAATTTCAATTATGTCGCCCACTGCCAATGTTACAGTATCTTCTAATGTTACATTGCCGCCGGCGACTGTAAATTGTCCGCCCAATATTTGATCAGCATCTGTCAAGAACGCATTATTAAGCGTCACAGATACCGGAGTGTTGTATCCAGCGGGCAGTGCAAAAGTTGTCACGTCTGTTTCGCCAATGCCAACCTGATATCTTGCAACACTGCGATCGTACACGTATGTGCTGCCATTGATTAAAGAATTGTTTACATCTGTTGGTGCGCCAATTACTATTTGCTGTCCATCTGTTGCTGTTGCTACACTTGTTCCAAATCCAGAACCTGCTGGACCAGTTATAGTTTCAACATACATAAAATATGAACCGGTTTCAACATCAATCTTGACACCGGCAGCCGGTACTGTAACAAAAGTTAATGTGGTTCCAGCAAATGTATAATCAAGGTAGGGACGTTGTAGTACGTTGCTAACTTTGACATTGAACGAATTCAGATTTGTAGCAGTGTACAATGTTGTGCTTAGATCAAACACAGATGTATTTGAAACACCTGCACCAGAATATGTAAATTCAGTAATTGCCCCAAGCCCGTCAACTGCTGTTACCGTAATAATTAAATCATTTGCAGGTGATGTGCCACCACCAATGGTGGCTGCGTCAATTGTAAGTGTGTCCCCATCTGCGTAGAATGCACCACGACTGGTTATGGTAGGTGTGTATGTTCCGCGAATTCTCTCAACTGTGAACATTGCAAGTATACCAGAACCGTCTGTTGAGTCTTGTTCAACATCATAGTACGTGTTGGAATCCAGTGATGACAGCATGTTTCGTACTATCACAATTGGCAAATCTTGAAGCGGCGGAGTAGTAAATATTACTGATGTTGAGTTTAAATTATAATCAACTCCGTACTGCTGGGTAGCGTTGTTGACCAGCACAGTGATCTGACCTGGTTGTGCTAGATCAAACACTAAACTATCACTGTAATTAAATGTAGTAGTCGCGCTGTTACCAATGTACGTGACTTCCTGAATTTCTAAATCAACACGACCATATGCATACACTGCGTTTTGATCTGGTGCACCAATGTATGCCCAACGTTCATCTCGGCTGATTGCCACAGCAGATCCAAAACTGCCAGCACTGGTCAGATAATCTGGTGCAATCAACAGTTGCGTTTGTAGGAATTCATTGCTGGCAGGTGCTCGATACAGTATCACTGTGTATCCATCGCCGCTGTTGCTTTGAGGAGCGCCAACAATGGCCCAAGATTGGTAACCAATATCCAATGCACTGCCATATCCTGCTGTGTCGGCAGCCCCTAGTTGTATCAATGGGCTTGCTTCATACAAATTAAGTTGCCCACGCAGGTACGGATAAATTGCACCAACACCAGTATCGTACAATGGTGCACCAACCAATGCCGCAATGTTTTCGTATGCCTGAGCAACGCTTGAGCCATATCCACTGTTCAGCACTGGATCAGTTGACTCAAGTGCATAGCCGGCTGCAAAAACATCTTGTTTTTCAAGCACTGTCCACAATCCAGCACCGTTGTTGTCTACCCAGGCCATAGCACCCGGAATCAAGTCGTTGGCAAAGGATAACGTGCCAATATCACTGGCTTGCGCAACTCGCATGGTGTCAAGATAAAATCCTATTCCTGATCCAGTTATGACAGTTTGATTACCATTTGGGAATGTGTACGCCACAGTGAGTGTGGTCGGAGTAGGGGTAGTCAGTACGCGATATACGCCGTTGAAGGCGTCGTTGAAGAATCGAACAATTAATATATCGCCTAGAGATAAATTATGTATCTGAGTAAATGACACTAGACTGGCACCATCAAGGTTGTCAGTCACACGAGTAATTCTACCAGGTACCTGAGTGGCACGATATATGTTCCAATCATAACTGTTGGTTTTGGCTACCCATATTTTTGTACCATTACCAATGGTATCTAAGTTTGCGGCAATAGTACCAGGATCATCCAAGGAAAATACTGTTATATCAACATCATTGATGTTGACGTAGCCTGCACTTGGCAACGCAGTGTCAGTTATTTGAGTAGTAGTAGTTGGTAAAAAGTCCGGGGAAGTTAATTTATAACTTTCGCGCCACACGTCATTCAACAACACAGTTTGGTTTGCCAAACTTGATTCACCAGGTTGAATTATCTGCACAGTGGCTGGATCACTTTGTAACAATGGTTCGTTTAGTCGTAACTCAACGTAACTGCGATTTGCGTTTGCTCCGTATGTGCCGCGGAGCACTGCCCAGTTTTCGTAGATCTGATAGTCTGCAGCCTCTTTTTCAAGGCGGGCACCAGTGAACAATTCAGCACTTAGTATTGTTCCTTTGGCACCAATGAATTGTTGGTACAGGTTAACTTGACTGACATCGTCAAGATTCAACGCAACCATATACTCTCTTGGCTGGAATCCAATTAATCCAAAACTCAATAGATCGCTATCACCTTCAAGGTTTGCAGTCTGTGTGTTGTAACTGTTCTCCAACTGATCTGCTTTGTTTGCAATGTTAGGCAACAGGCCTTTTTGTATCTTGGTATAGTCACTCTTGACCCAGTCAGAATAGGCAAATTCTTGCTTGGGCTGAATAATATCCTGTGCAGACCAATAGAGATTTTTGTACAGAACAATTTCGCCCTTGGCATACTTGATATTTGGAGCCCATTCTTTCACATTGTCTCGGTTAAGCACAAAGCCTTGTGCATTTAATGTGCCGTTCCACTCGGTGGTTGTGATAGCACTGACGTAGACACGATTCTGTCGTGCGCCAGTGGGAGGATTATAAATTAAGTCGGCAAAAACACTGACGTTGTTGAGTATTACAATGTCTTCGTAGCTAACAAATTGTAATTTAACATAGGAAATTGCTTGGTTGTTTGTGCCTGTAACTGTGAATCTATTTTCTAATCGTTCAATTACCAAATTTCTAGCATCAAACGGTGTGCGATTTTGATCCAGCAACATGTTTTCTGGATTTTGAACACTGATGCTGTCAACCACAGCACCAGGTCGGTCAGCAGTCAATTGCAGTGCGGCTGGATTTAAATTGATTAAACTGTTGACAGCCCAGCCTTGGTTTGCCCAATAAAGAAACTCGCTGGCCATCTGTTTCCAGTCCAGCGTGTAACCGTTTTCTCGTGTGTCAAACACTAGACCCTGAGTGGTCAAGTATTGTCCATAGCTCAACAAGAAGTCAACCACACTCGATTGGTTAGTAAACACAAATCCATACGGAACTTGCACAATATCATTTGTGTATTGTCGCGGAACACGCACGGTGGTGCCGCCGGCACTGATAGTTTGCAACTCGCCACTGGCGCGACTTGCATAAATGTCAAAGTAAGGATCAGTTGTGCTGTAGCCAAATACTGCATATCCTGTATCAGTCGATTGAATAATCACTGCACTGTATGCCACAGTGGCAAACGGTGAGTTTTTATACAACATCAAGTCATAACTTTCGTCTGGCAACAGTAAACTTGAATTCAAACTGTTAGGACTAGATCTCTCTGTGTATATTTTGAGATATTGTTTATCTGTGAAACTTCCAGTTCTCCAACACAGTCGCACATCAAGATTTGCCAGTGCTTCTTCTAGTGCCTGTGTTGAATTGATACCCAGCTGTTGATTGTAGTCAACGATCCAGTTGATATAACTGGCCTTGCTGACAGGTGTAACAACACCGGTTGATATGTTAACGTTGCCGCCGTACACCTGGACACCACTGGCATCTAGTCGATATCGACCATTGTACAAATACTGTTCAAATTCTGTACTGTACTTGTAAAGATCTCGGTCTGCAAACAAACTAAAGAATTTTGCCGGGCGTGTCAGCGCCAACAGGCGCATCACAGCAAATGGATAACTACTGCTGGTCCACCATGCGGCCTCAACAGGGCCGCCGTCGCCAACCACCCAGCTTTTACGGAATGCATTGGGATTGTATTGTCCAACCACACTGTTCAATGGAGCCAGTAACTGGCCTTCTGTGCCTGTGGGTATAAAATAAGTTGACAAGTTTGGTCTTACGAAGTCGGGTCTGATATACGGACCAGCTGGATCAGCAACAATGCCCGCCTGTATATCGTCCCATAACACCAAGTTATCCTGTGTGTATGGCGCAGGACCATAGCGTGTTTCCCACCATGCAGGCTGTTGGCTAAAGCCCAGCATTTCCCACGGAGTATAATTAGGACTCAGTGTATCATAGAAATATCTACTGATGCCGCGCCAGGCTCCCAGCAATGGCAAATCTTTTTCTTTATCGCCAGCTTGGCTATAGTTGTAGGTAAATGGATTGTTGGCAATGTACTGCTGTGTTTTATAATCTAGTTTGTTTTGTCCTACCCAGGTCAAGAAACTTTCACCCAGAATGGTTGTGATCTCGGCCTGCGTGTAATCAGTTGTGCGGAAATATCCTGGAATGACTTCTTCGGGTGGGATTGGTACTGGGTTATCTTCGGTCTTTAAATTGTTGAAAATTCTACGTTCAAATTCTAATAAAATATCATCGCGCATGTCACCAAAGGCAGCGGTAATACTGCCATCATGTCCACGGATAACAACAGTTGGGTTTACATAGTTTTCATCCAGGAACATTTCAGGTTTGTATGCCTGATATAGACCCATTTTAGTAGGAGTATTAGGGACATAATTTCCGGCGGTGTCTGCATATTCACGAACAGTAACTACATCACCAACTGCCAACGGAACAGTGACAGTGAGTGTTGGTCCATCTGTTGCCACTGTGTAATCATAGTTTAGTGTCAGCAGTGTGTTGTTCAAAAACACCAATAACCCTAAGAAGTTTGCAGAAGTAAACGAGTGTGTTTGTAGTGTGTCAAATATGCCAACTGTGATTGGAGTTACTGTGTACACAGTGTCTGTGTAGACATTGCCACTGGGCAACATATCGCTGTAATAGAAACTGTTTACATTGGTTTTACCAATGTTTAAATCAGTAACCACAGAATCAAGAATTTCGCTTGTTGTGAAATTGCCCCATTCGCCGCGAATGGTATTTTCTAACAGTCTGTTTTTAAACTTGGTGTATTCTCTATCGTTAAACTCCATTGACTTAAATATGTTGTACTCACTGCTTCTCATAAAGAAGCCAGCCAGAGTCAATGGTGCGCTTTGTTCCAGTATAGTTGTGCCGTACCGACCAATGTTGCCTAGGTCTCGTGTGTTGTTTGCGCCGTTGATATCACCGGCAAAGTCTATTAGATTTCTAGCAATGCTTTCATAATGTGTTCGTATAGTGCCCAACGTAAAGTACGGACTGTTAACATTAAACGGATTATTTGCCAAGTTGATTGGTACTTGATAAAATCCATTGTCGCTTGGCTCTGTACTTAATACCTGAACTTCAATAATTGATCCTGGAGTGTAGATGTTGTTCAGTATGATTGTGGTTGTAGTATCTGTTCTGGTTACTGTGTATTCTGCAGGCAGTATATACTTGTTGGCCACAAAAAGTTGTATTGGCGGAACAACTGTGTTCTCGGGTATATTGATATTGAATCGCAATGGAGATCCATCGTATGTGAACTGGAATTGTTGACGAATCAAACTTGGAGTTGCAGCCACTTGCCAACCAAGTTCTCGTTCGTAGACAACTCGACTGACATATTGATACGAGTAACCTTCACTTATATTAACAGTCTTCGAAGTGTTTTGTTCGGCATAGATAAACTGGTCTGTGTAAAAATTATTATCAAATACAATGTCACCAATGTTGTTTATACTTAGATAACGCAGTGGCAATCCTAACACAGTGTCTGCGGCACCCTGACCAGTGGCATAACTGAATAACTTACTGCCGACAAATGTAGAGCTGGGATACTTGGCACGGTCGCTGAAACTAATTCCAGCAGAATCATACACGTTAAACAATGGCGCCTGGTTTGTGGCTGTCTTTTGTTGTGCTCTTATCCAAGTAACACCATCATAATAATAACTGGTTCCTTGTGTTGTTAGTCCGTTGAGTGTGACTACGGTTTGGTCAATCAACACAGTTGAGTCGTCTGCAGGAACTAAGTTAATGATAGGTTGTGCAATCAAGGGCGCCACAGTATCAGGTATGATAAAAGTTACAACGTAAACTTTATTTCTGACGTCTGGATCAGTGTCTGCTGCAAAAATAACACGAGTGCCGTTGACAAATTCGTATCCGTCAATGCCGTAGCCCAGTGATCCGTTGATGGTACTTAGTGCATCGGTGATATCGAAATCAACAATATTGACTGGAAGTTTTCCTTGTGTTCCAAAATCATATAATCGTGTTCCTGCATTAAATTCTATAATAGGACGTTTGGCACCTTGAGAGTTGCTTAAAATTGGTGTTGTGTTGTTATAAGCCGCAGATGCATTGATGATATCAATATGGAACCAGCGATTACTGCGTGTCCAGGCATTTAAATCTGGACTGGCACGTCCGATTGTAAGATACTCTGGAATCAGTGGCGAACTCAACGAAGCATCGTAGTTTCCAACATCAAATGCTAGACTATCAAAAGGAATAGATTCATTTTCGGTGTATGGCTCGGGCGTGACAAAATCACTAACCAGCATTAATCTAATAGCTGTGCCTACACCTTCAACATAGTATTCTTGATTTTCGTACTCAGCTGGTATTGTGCTGCCACGAAATTGAACCTTGAGTCCATTGGTAAACACCACACCATTTGAACTGGTATAGTTGGGTTTTCCAACGATATCGTTGATGTATGTTGTGGTTGCATTGGTTTGATCAAGTAAACGAATTTGTCCAAAAATTCCAGGGTCGGTGCCGTCTTGATAGTACAATACATCTTTGATTGCTGTCAGCAACGGAATTTCTTCAAAGTATCCAGAAGCATCTTTATACCAACCAGTGTTTGAATACTGTGTACCAAAGGCAATAGTAAACTTTTCCAACTCGGCCACCGGTAATACTGCATTTAATTGAATGTATTGCTGGCCACCTGATGATGTCACGTATGTTATTTGCCACACACTATAACGATCAGACTGAGTGAGTGGAATTGCCTGTGCAAATGCTGTGCTGTCATAGCTGCCAAATCCAGTGCCGGACTCGGGCAATGGATCAAATTGACTAACAACTTCCCATCCATCGTCGCCAGTGGTTGTGTTGAGGAATACCACGGTGCGACCATTTAAATTTGTAATACCATCAATACCTGTTGGGTTCTCTGTAAAAAACTCAGACAAGAAAACATTGTTAATTTGATCAAATAGTAAATTTGTGGCCAAGTCAACAGGAGCAATACTAGTTAATCCATAGTAAAAACTCTGTGCAGTGGCAGCAGGAACGCTGAATGTCACTGTTCCAAGATCTTCACCGTTGTTGGTTACACCCAACACATCTCTACTAGAAATGTTAGGTGCATAGGGCAGTACACCTTCGACGCCAGGATCAGTCTGAATCCAAAAGCCAGGGCCGGTGCCCGGAGTTCCGTCAACAATTGTCAGCACACCTTGCATGTTAAACTGTGTTTCACTTGCGTAGTATAGTGTGTTGGGTGCGTCTTGTGGCACAGTAAACGTAATGTTGCCAGTGTTTGCACCGTTGCGACTTACACCAGTGTTGTATTGATCAATGCGGCCTTGCGACGGAGTTGTTTTAATCCAAAATGGTGATACTACACCAAGATTTAAATTGAACACATAGGTGTTGCCACGCACCAGTGT
>Ga0181346_1000329_pt1 | contig 20215 bp, 28 predicted proteins | sample Su13VDMM15DN_FD_130100 | JGI IMG/M metagenome (GOLD analysis project Ga0181346, IMG submission 130100) | Freshwater viral communities from Lake Michigan, USA - Su13.VD.MM15.D.N | ecosystem: Environmental > Aquatic > Freshwater > Lake | place: USA: Michigan | collected 2013-07-15 | reverse complement strand
TCTGCTGTGCGCAAGGTGGGGATAAAAAAGCTATCCCCAATCTCCATGCCTTGAAACGGAAAGAGCCATACTGGTTCTTCAATCATCTTCAGCGACTATTAAGTCCTCTGGAAACTTCTGATTAAACCAATACAGATATGCAGGGTCTAGGTGGATTGCGCTCTTCCAGCCAGTAGTCAAACGCCCCTTCTTATCATCAAACAAGATACCTCTCTCCCTCATATCAAACTCAAACTCACGGGCATTAATCTGTCGTGTATTAAGATATTTCTTGAACTCAGTCTTAGATACCTGCAGTAGACTCTTCTCACTCTCAATACGTGCAACAATAGCGCCGCGTGGTTCACCAACTACTTTACCACCTTCTTTAAGAACTAAAGTCTTATCAAGGTTTGCCAACACAAATTCTGTTAGTAGTGATTGATAGTCAGTCTTGTTGACCTTAACTACGTTATCTTTAATGTTAATCATATCTAATGTTACTTGGTGATAGATACGCTCTAGGTCTAAGTTTAATAAACCCATCTCGTTAACAACAATCTCACCAGCAGTCATACAGACAGACATCAAGTTTACATAGAAGCGATACTCAGTACTACCTTTAAAGTCCTCTGTAAATCTGGTACGCCACTTCTCTTCAACTGCCAAGATGTAGTCATCGCCAAGTTCTAGTACCTTTTGGATGTAAGGAATACCTGCATGCCCATAGTTAGTACGGAACGGGTCAAATATCTTACGACCGAGTCTTAAACCTGCGTCACCATCAAGACATTCAGCAACTCGTACAACAAACTCAATCATACGAGCCTTCTCGCCGTCAGCACTTCCTTTGATATGCTCAAACTTACTGATAGCTGATTCGTTTGTAGTCATTACGCAAATTAAAGATGCCGACATCTCATGGTCACGTTCAGCATTTACTGAAGACTGCATACGAATTTTAGCTTTACCATGTGATACCTTATGTACTAACTGAGACAAAACTTTAGGGTCTTTGTTACCAATCTCATCAACGCCAAGCATCATGTTGTGGAACGCTAGATAGCGCCCAGTCATACCGTTATCAGTTGCTTCAAACACGCTTGAGTCTTTTGGGTTACCGAACACGCTTAATCCTGCGTACATAGCTCCAGTCTTAGCCGCACCAGAACGACCAAGAAGGCTTATAGTCACGCCTGAAGTTGACGTATAACACATTAAAGGTGATGCAAAACCAGCCAACATAGTGAATGCGTGTAGTTCTAAACCAGGTCGGTTAAGTTCGTTTGCACATTCTTTCCACTTATCATAGCTACCTGCTGGCTTAAAGTATTTAGCTGCGCCTTTTAAATATGGAGACGATGGTGCAGGTTGTACTTCACCCTTATAAGTTACTTCTTGATTGCCAATAACAAAGCTCTTATGTTGCCATTCAGTCTCATTAGCTCTTTCAGCAGTCCAGCCCATCTGCATACGCATCATGTCAGCCTTGTCATTACTGACCATAAACTGACCCCACTTAACTATGTAATTCATAACGTGCCCCATGTTTTCAATATCGTAAAAAACCCCGTGAGATGACATCAATGATTTAAATTGGTCTTGGGCATAGACATGTTTCATTGGTACAAGAAACTCACGTAGTGGGTCATTAGGAAGAACTAAACGCATCTTCAAACACTCACCATCTAGCGGACTGTATAGTCGCTGAATTGGATACATGTCATGCGCCAAGATACGGATAGGGTCATCCTGATGTTTAACACCTTTCTTATCTATCTTTGGGGGTGGCATAAAGTACACACCACTTTTTTCTCCTCGCATGAATGGGTACAAAGACTCTGGGAAATCAGGAACTGTTTCGGTATGCGGTGCCTCCCAAACTGTGTCCTCTTTATTTGTCTTGGCGGGTTTAAATTCTCTGCCAAGTTGGATTGGGCTAGTGATTTTTCCTCTGTGTGGGCACCCTGCGCATCCCTCAGAGAAGTTTGAGGCGAACCAATCACAAGTTCTAGGTCCTTTAAGTCCATCGTTATAAGCCTTTTCTTCTGTTTTTTCGTAGCTATAGTCGGGGTGTTCTTCTGACATGGCATGGATTGCTTCCTTGCCGTCATCACATCTAGACGCAATACTTAAACCCGCTACCCATAGGTCATATGGAGCAGTCGCTTGATTAGCTAATACGTCATGGATTTGTTTGCACCCAGTACCTGTAAGACTTTTCTCAGCGATAGTAAAAAACTTTGTGCCAAAGTTATCTAGACCCAACATCTCCTTCATGTCATCGTCTAGACCTTTCTTTACTAAGCCTAATACATCTGATGACTTAACTGATGGTGCACCTAAAAACTCTTGGAACTCTTGAAACGAGTACATATTAATCTCGTCATCATAAAATCCTGTCGGGTCAGGTGGGTCGTTACGGTAGTTAAGCGAATCTGGATAGCGCATCAAACGCGCCGCGTCTGCCGTAACTGCTGGGTCAATAAACATATGCTTTAGGCATAGCTCTTTAAATAACTCAGCGTAAGGCTTCCATTCAGCGTATGGAACTTCTTCTTCAAATATCCAATAGGCGTGTATACCCCTGCCAGAATTTATCTTAAATGGCGGTGGTAACCCTGTATCTTCTAAGAATTTCTCTAATGCTGCAAATCCAGCTTCACGGTCTGGATATCCTTTATTCTTTTCAACATAAACATCGCCAATATCTAAGTCAATAAAGAATGACTTAACAGCTACTGACTCATCTGCCTTACGTGAATACTGCTCAAATGTACCTGGTGTTACGTATACGTTTACTTCTCGTTTCTTATGTGCTTCCGCTAGAGTGAATATTTCATCGAATGTCTCTGTGTATCGGTTGGTTATTTTGCCCTCTTTGCTAATACCAGCCACGCAATAGACACCCTGCTTAGGTAATGCTTTCTCATAGAATTGTTTTAACATGTATGCAGAGTCTAAAAAGCCGAGTCACCTCGGCTAGTTAATGAAGGGGGATTGCTCCCCCGCCTAGTCTTTTAACGGTTCACCAATCATGTCCTCTAAATATCGTTTGGCATCAATAAGAGACTTCACGGGTAGTGTGCCCTTGACTAAATCTCCCTCTACCAAATCAGTAAATACTTCGGCTATCTGACGGTTCTTGTCACGGATAGGTTTGCCACGGAACCAACTGTAGATTGTCATCCTAGAAACTTCTAGTGCTTGAGCAACATACTTTGCTGGCAGGTTTGCTTTTACACAAGCAAGTGCCAACGCTACCCCTGTTTTATTAGGGTCAGCCCTATACATCTCTAAAATAAATTCTTCGCTATATGTCCGTGGCATTACTTATCCTTACTTCTTAGACCATTTTTTAACAATGTCTGAAACATCAGACGCTTTTTCACCGACTGCTTTTGACTCACGCTTTACTGGGGGTGTGTCTTCTTCATCAACTGTCTCAGTAAGTGTGTTTTGCGCTGGGACAACGCTGTCATCCATCTGGTAGACGTTTAACTTAATAGCCGCTTCAGCCGCTGGGCTCTTAGCCTGACGAGCAATTACTTCTAAGTCTTCATCAGGTACCGCACCTACTGGTGAGAACAATACCTTTGGCGTAGGAGATTTTGTATCGAAAGCCATCTTAGTTACCACACGGCCCGCTGACACATTGTGTGACGCTAAGTGCTGGATATACGGGCGGAACGGGAAACGACCATTATCTTCTTTACCGAAAGCTGATGTAGCTGGAAGAACTAATTGCATTACATCGCCTGATGGGTCATTAGGTAACACAACCGCAGTTCTCCATGAGAGTTTGCACTTTGTACCAACACCACCATCACCAGAACCTTTTGCGCTCATAGGGCAGCTTAAGCAACTAGATGCTAATGGAGTTTTAACCTCTGCATCAGGTTTATCTGAATCGCTAGACCAACATGCTGGACTGACCTTCTCGCCTTCTTTGTAACCCTTGTCATAGAACATGCGTGATGCTTTGTGCGCCATCTTAACAATGATGACGTTCATGAAACGGTCTTCAATAGCACCAATCTCTTTGCCACCTGCATATTTACGGAACACTCCGCCTTTGATTGAGATGCGCTTATTACCGCCTTGACGGGCGCCACCAGCTACGGCTAGTGTATCTTCATCCAAACCACCTGCTACTGCTAAAGAGCCTAATGCGGCTAAGTTCACTAATTCATTACTCATTTTATTTCCTTTTTATTAACTAAATTTAACTAAATTGATGATGTTGGTTTACGAACTTGAATCGCAAATTCCCGCATCACATTCACCCCAGGTGGGAGACCTTCGCCCCCGTGCTCGGACATGAATTGCTTAAAGTTCGACTGGTGTACTCTACCTTCGAACAACTCTGGAATGCCTTGTTCCATTACAAATTTATTAAAGTTTTCTCTATCAGACAAAGTAAATCTTTCGTTGAGTTTTTTAATCACCGTACCGTATTGTGTTTTAATACTCGTTGCATTAGTATCATTACATACCCCTAGCATTGACTGTTCGATGAGGGCTAACTCTTCTTTAAATTCTTTGTCTTTTGCTTCCCACTCAGCTTCTATTCTTTCACGTTCACTTCTTATTGTCAAGTATATCTTTACTAATTCATCAAGATTTTTCATCATTTAATCCTATCTCTCTACGATATAAATCAACTAGTTGTTCATGACTGTCCACCTTGCTCTGCAACATTTCGTACATTTTTCGTTCTACTTCAGAGCCTTGTAAGTGAACTACTGTCATAGAATTTGTTTGCCCAACACGGTCAATACGGGCTACGCATTGGATATAAGTCTCTACGCTCATAACGGGAGACCAAAATACTATCGTGTCAGCAGCAGTTAAAGTTACGCCGTGTGATGCAGCTTGTGGTTGGATGACTAATACGCGGGGGTGCTCCATTGTTTGAAAGCGCCCAATTATATCCGCTCGTTTTGTTGCACTGACTGAGCCTTGTATTATTTCATTGCTAACTCCTTGACTGGTTAAATGGTTGGACACAAGCTGTATAGTGTGGCTATACGGCACAAAAATAATTACTTTGTTATCTGTCTCTTCAATGACTTCCATTAACGTATTCATACGTGGTGTAACATCAAACTCAACTACTTCATGTTCGTCTGTGTATACAGCACCGCCTGAAATTTGTAACAACTTTGTTAACTTTGCTGCGGCATTCACTGCGCTAATTTGTTCGCCAGCGGCTTCAACAAGCATCTGGTCACGGATAGCTTTGTAATACTTAACAACCTGCGGAGTCAAAGGTGTTATACGAGTTTGATAAACCAACTCAGGTAAATCTAAACATTGTTTTTTCTCAAAGCGAATCGCTGGTTGTAATGCGTTATAAACAATTTCTTTAGAGTTCTTACGTGGTACCCACTTGAAGCGTGTAACTTGATGCATCACCATATCGCGCCATGACCCAAAGTATTTAGGTACATTACCTGGTGCGACCAATCGCGCCAAGCCAAAAGCGTCAAGAGGTGATTGAGAAGCTGGTGTGCCTGTAAGCATCCAGAGTCGAGTTGATGGCATAAGAATTTTATTTAAAGTTTTCCAACGTTTGGTTGTAACTGTTTTATAGGCGTTAGCTTCATCAACGACAATTAGGTCAAACCCTACCTTACATATATCTTCTAAAACAATTCCTACTCCATCAAAGTTAATGACCGTAAAGTCATACTCTCCTTTGATAATTTTCTTGCGTCGGTTAGCATCTCCATAGGCGACGGCTACTGTTCTATGCATGGCTGTTTTAAATACGTCTGCTTGCCATGCTGAATACATAATTGATAGAGGGCAGATAACTAATACTTTTTTAATTAAACCTTTGTTCATCAAATAATCAGCCGCCCAAATTACAGATGAAGTCTTACCTGTACCAGCTTCGTTAAAACAAAACGCGCGGTCTCTGATTGTTAAGAATGATGACGTAGTTTTTTGATGCTCGAATGGTACATACATACCAGGCCAGTTGTAGTCTTTTTCTATAGGCGAAGGTATATCATGGTTATATACTTTACTAAGGTGTTGCATCTCCTCGATACCCCAATAGATAAGGACATCGGCGTGGGTTCCGTTATCTGAGATGACTTCACTTTTATCTATGTAGTCCGTAATCAAATTTATTCTATCTGATGGTACGGTAACTTTTACTGCGGTATTTTCTACAATCTGCATACTTTCCTAAACTGAATATTAACGAGACCCCTTACGGGGGTTAGTCGGTCTAGCCTATCGTGACAAGGAGAAGTCCACTAACTTCAAATTCACCGCCAGACAGACGTGGTTTATTAGAGGGATGTACCTGTAACCCGTAGCTGCCCACTCACGCCTAACGACTAGCTACTTATGAAACAACCACCTATTTTTTCTTACGTTCTTTCTTACTTGTCTCTGAAACTAAATTACCTTTTGAATCACGTTTAAATGAACGGTTCTTAGCGGCAGTTGTGATATAAGTACCATCACCGTTACTACCACCTTTATCTAATGCTTTGCGATGCGCTACGTCTTTGCCTTCACGAGCATCTGCCTTGCCATTCCCGTTACCATCAGGTAACTTCTTATCTAGTGCACGGCGAGCCTTTTGGCGCTCCATACGACGGGGATGTTCTCCACGTTCTTTTTCTTGCTGATATTCTTTAGCGTAGGGTCTTGGTTTGTTAACGTAAGCCATTATCTTTCCTTATGAAATTCGCAGGTCTTCACTGGGCACCAGCCACATAGTGATGTAGGATTAGTCTGCCATATATCATTTTCGTATGAAAGCTGGAGTCTTTCAAGGTCTGGTTTAAAGTAGCCCCATAAATTTTCAACATCGTCTCTTGTGTATTCTTCAGCTAAGAAACTATTGTGCATAACAAACAACAATCCAGCCTTAATCTTTTGCACTTCAGGGAAGTGAGCAAACGTCATCAGTGCCATAAGCTTTAGTTGTTTAGGTTCAGGGTATTTATTACTTCCAGTTTTATAGTCAACAATGAACGCTTGGTCGCCATCTACAATCAATAAGTCTACAATGCCACGAGCCCAATAACCTTTGCCATATGCGCAAGCGTTACCATCTTTATCTAAGCCCATCTTGTACTCAGGATACTTTGTACCGTCCATAGCAACAAAAACATCTAACACAGGCTTGAAACGCTCATAGTTCTTGGCTAAGGGTTTACCCTCAGCTACATAGTCTTCCATAGCTTTATGAACCTCATTGCCATATAGCATCTGGGGTGTCATGGATTTTGTGAAGTTTTTCAACACCTTAACCTCTTGATACTGACGGGGGCAGTTGGTGTAATCCTTAAGCGATGAGAAAGACCATGTAAAGTTCATGTTGACATATTACCTTATTTAAGATTTAACTGCTAGATTATTTTGACCATGCTCAGTAATCGTATACCCTAGGTTTTCTAAATGGTCAAACACTGCTTTGCGTTTCTCAGGGAACTTCCAAGTCCATGCCTCAAATATGATTGGCGGGTAGTTATTCTCACGAAGAGTATGTTCTGCGCCTAGTAATACCTGTAGCTCATGCCCTTCAACATCCATCTTAATTAAACGCACCTTCTCATATTGCATTGCGTCAAGCGGGATAATTATCATGCGCTCTGTAACACCTTCAGATTTAACTTCATAGCCATTTGCACGGGTGTCAAAGTCAATACTAAAGGCTCCAATATTAGTTTCTTCAGCGTAGTTTGGTAGTACGTAGTTAGTAATACGTTTTTCATTGCTTAACCCCACGTTATGCGCATACACATTACTCAATCGGTTTAAGAAAGTATTAGCGCATAGTTGGTAGTAAATAATACGTTGGGTTTCAAAGGCTTCAAATTGCAGATGCGGATGTTGCTTGGCTAAAGGAACAATATAACTTCCCAAGTTAGCACCAATATCGATAACAATACCATCAGTAAAATTTCCAAGTAATTCCGATGAGATGGATTGGAGCTCTTTTTCATAGCCACCACTACGCACACCATTGCTAACAACATCGTTATGCTTAAATAGAGCATAGTTTAAATCTCCGTCTGTGGCTAAATGGATTTCAGGTAGGCTCATTTAAGATTACCGCCAGCTTTAATAATGTTGCCACCGTATATGTATGTGCCAACGTGCTCTAACTTAATGAATGGGTTAGCGTGAATCTTACCGCCGTTCTTGCGCCATAACTCACAGAAGTGGTAGTCCTCAGATAACAAGCAACCACCTTCATCAATACTTGTAGCAAAGTATTCTTTAGTCTCAGGCTTAAGGTAATTACCCTCGGCGTCTTTAACTGTACTTGGTCTGTATGTAGGAACTTTATCTGCTAAAGCATCAAACACTTTACGTTTAATAAGCATAAAGCCTGTACCGCCGTGGCGTACTTCAACACACCCTGTTTCATCCGTGTGTAGTTCTTGTCCTAGCTCATGCGCAAAATTCAATACAAACGCACCTGAGTAATCCTTCAACCCTGTGGTCTTGCCTAGTGATACTGCCTTTTCAACCGCAACCCAATCAACTTCTTTCTTAGGGTAGATACCACAAGCGATGTCTTTATCCGCCGCCATTAACTGAGCGACCGCATTACCATCAAAGCCGATGTCAGCGTCAATAAACATTAGGTAGTCAAAGTTCTTCTCTAAGAAGATACGAGTAAGTTCGTTACGAGCGCGGGTTATTAGTGATTCGTTACCCATCTGTACAAAGTAAACCTGTACACCAATAGACTGCATTTTATTAATAGTTTGTAACACACCAACCATAAAATTACCTGTGCACATACCGCCATACATAGGTGTTGCAATCATTAAACTTGGTTTTTGTTTGTTAATTGTTACTGTTTCTAAGCTCATTTGTAATCCCTCTCTAAGTATTTCTGTAATAGTCGTGCGAATGTTTCAAATCTTGTTATCTCGTTACGTGCATAGTTTGTCGGGAACCCCGATTCGTACGCCCATAAAACAATTTGCTCTCGGCTAATCGTTTCGTTCTTTGTCTTTTCGTTCTCTTTGCTCACGTTGTTCTCTCTGTTGTTCTTGTGGGGTCATTTTTAATACTTCGGTAAATTGTTGCTGATTTCTTATCCAAACATAAAGCACACTTCCAACGTCTTTGGTTTTTGCTTGACGTTGATACTAATTTAAATCCTTCTTTATCCCTAGTCTGTTGACATGATGGGCAAAACTTCGTTTCAGTTGTCATTTAATTTTTCCTGTGATAAACATCTTCGGGGTTACGTTTCATACTTGCAAGTAACTGTTCAATAGAGTCAAACCAAACAATGAAGTGTAACCCTGTCTTTGTATAAACATCAAACGTCATAAATTAGTCCTTAACCTACTTAATGCTTCTTTTATGAGTCATTTTTGCTTTAGCCAATGCTTTTTCAAGTGCATCAATACGTGCTGTCAATGCCCTGTTTACTGCCATAGCTTCGGATACTTGGGTAGTAATAGCTTCTGCTTGTTGGTTAATTACGTCTGAGGCTAACCACAACGCACCGCTAAGGTCGTTATCTTGTGACTGTTCAGCAACCATCTTGACAACGGAAGCCGCACCATCAAGCCTGTAAGTAAGTTCTTCAATCCTGCTTAAATGTTGCCATATATTCATTTATTTACATCCCCAGTAAAGTGTTCAGGGTACTTTAAGATAGGCTTCGTGTCTGCCGCATTAAACCATTCGAGTTGAGCATAGATACCTTCTATATCATCTGCTGATATAGTCGCTTGCCCATAAGCATAGGCTTCACCTTCGGTGTCGTAAAACACTTCAGCTATTTCAAAAAACTCATTACCTAGCTCATCAATAGTGCTTACTATTCTATGATTCCACATCGCTATCTCCCCATGCACATATATGCTGAGTCGCCAATACGAAATTGTTTTAATGTTGCGCAGTCTTTTTGTATGCGATAGATAAACGCATAGTCTGCAACAATCGTTCCCATTGCGAAGCCGATAAATAATACAGTCGCAACATTACGAAGCTTAGTTAACCAAATCTTTTGTTTTGTCTCAAATTCTTCCATTTCATTCTCCTTAGCAGTCGCCATAACTTTCTCCATAATTAGCCTCACAAGCCACAGGTAACCCTGTTGCCCATGCAGGTGCGGTTGACATAACCTTCATAACAAACTTCATTGCTTCATCTTTCTCTACTTCGGGTACTACACATACAGCGGCATCATGTACTGTCAATACCACTGGATATCTTTTATTAATTTCTAACATTTGCTCACCCACGACGATACGTGCTAGAGCTTGAACTACGTTTTCCACAACTGACCCACCCCATATGTTCACGGGGCCCTTGCGTGACTTGTATACGTATCCGCTATTAGACTCTTCCTCGGTGTCTAACTTAAGGTCTGGGTAACGTATATGCAAACCGTTCGGGAGTTTAATACCAATACCGTCAATCTTCAAGCATTTATGTTTGCCATACCAATATGGCTTAGTGTCATCCCAGTCAGCTAAGTCTTTGAGAACCTTGTCGCCAGCCTTCCATAGCTTAATAATCTGGTCGTTAGTTTCCCTGTATAACTTAACTATGTCCTTACATTCTTCCTCACTTAGCTCAGCGCCAGGCGGTTGTGTTTTTAACGTATGTTGTAGTTTTAGCGCACCCGTACCGTAACCCAATCCTAAAACGCACGTCTTACCAACAAAACGTTCAATTGGGTCTTTTTTGCCAATCTCTCTTTCGTATATCTTTGAAGCAAAGACCGAATACACATCGTCGCCTCTAGCGAACTGTTCAACCACATCATCCTGTCCTGCAAGCCACGCGAGCACCCGTGCTTCAATTTGTGATGAGTCACAGTTAATGACAACGTAGCCATCAGGCGCAACAACTGAGTTTTTGAGAGCCTTCTTCTTTTTGTCACGACTCGGTAAGTTTTGGAAATTAACTTTGTCCGAGCCAGCCCATCTGCCTGTATGCGCACCGTAGTATTTAAGAGGGATAGGTAGCTTGCCCTTGTTCCTCGCTCCAACTGCGATAAAGCGTTCAATACGACTCTCCTCAATAGTAGATTTAGTTCCCAAACGCACCGCAGCGAGTTGTTGTATGAAGGGGTCGTCATGCTCAGTCAATGCAATAAAACCTTCATCGTTCTTAGCCAGCGCAAAGGTCTGTTTACCTGTAGCCTTAGATTCTTTCATAGGCACTTTTACACCGTGGTCTTCTAGAACCTTGGCAAATTGTTTATTACTAGCCAGCTTCTTGCGCACCGCTTCTTCAGTCTCGCACTCAAGCTTTTCCTTAAGACTACCGAGCAATATAATTTTTTCATCTTTGATTTCTTCTAGTCGTTGTTCAAGTAAGCCATCATCCACCAAGAACACAGGATTAATAAACATGCGAAGAGTCATATCTATGAGTTCTAGTTCTCCTTGCGGAAACTCGCTCGACAATATTTGGAAGAGCCTTAAAGTTAGCTCTACGTCGTTCTTGCAGTATTCGCCATATTGGGCAAGCTCGCTATTTGTGAAACCAGTTATTGTCTTGCCCTTGGCTTCAATAACCTCAGTGCCTTTAACGCCGATGCTATAGCGTTCAGCCAATTTAGCAAGGCTACCTCCAGCATCAACACCATGAACCGCACGAGCCATACATAGCGTGTCTAAATAAAACTTTGGATGAATGTTAAATTTCCATGCCAATATTGCACCATCAAACATAGTGTTGTGACAGATGAGCGCAGAGTCCGCCCAATCATACTTAGCTAAATAGCTCTTCACGTCAGCGTGAATCCCTGAATACCAAGTCGTAGGCTCATTGTTAACTTTCACTGCAACCCCAATTACTTGGAATCTGCGGTCACGGATATATTCTTCCGTAGTGAATTTTGTTAGCGAATAGTCTTGAGCATAGTAGGTCTCAAAGTCTAATGTGATTAGGTTCACTTAAATCCTTAAATAGCGTGGTGCATAGTTACAAAAATAGGGAGTCAAGGTCAAACCCTGCTCCCTAGGTATTACTTCTTAGATAAGTTTTCTAGCTCACGATTTAAATACCAACGAGCCTTTTCCAAGTCTTCTTTGCGATTACCTTTATGTCCTGCACGAGTGACATACTTCACGACATTACCTAAGTTGTAGCCTAACTTCTTAGCTTCAATAAAGTCAATCGTTTCAATGCCACCGACTTTGTAATGCGCTGGGTGATTGATAGCATCGCTGATGGATGTATTAGAAGTGAACAACTCCATCATACGCATCGGTGGGCGACCCATACGCACCTGCCCACGACCCTGTGAAATGCTATGTAGCATATGTTGCATATCTGCTTTAGCGTTTCTTGCTTTAATCTCTACATCAATCTTCTTAGGGCGACCCATTTTCTTAGCACGTTTAGGTTGTTTGAGTTTCCACAATAGACCATAAGCATACTGCTCTTTGATACCCATCTTTTCCGCCAATTGCTTAGCGGTGATTTCACGGTTCTCGGCTAATAAACTTCTAGCCGTTCCAGTTTTAGTTACCTTCATTTACTTCTCCTTTTTAGTTGAACTACGTTTTACTGCGACAATACCTGATTCTTCTTTTAGCTTACGAGCAAGCAACATCTCGTCTGCAAACTTATAACACTCTTCGGGACTCGAACCCGTGATTACTTTAAACATCGCAAAGCAATCTCTTAACTCTTCTTCACTCATGGTAATACTTCCTCATAGTTGTCTCGAATTGAGCTAAGTTATCTTCATTGACGATTACTGCAATACCACCTGATGCATCAATCTCAGCTAAGTTTTTTAGTTGCAACGCAGTCGGCTTACCTTTACCTGCCTTGCACTCAACACCAATGAATCTTCCTTTCAAACATACTAAGAAATCAGGAACTCCACTAGCACCGTAACCGCCTGTCGCTGGCATAGCATAGTAAACACCCATGCTCTTGAACAAACGCTTAACTTTATCTTTTACTTTTCCTTCAGGTGTCAAAGACATGTTCTTCTCCTATCTATCGTTTCACCCTTCAGTGAAAGCAAATCTTGATGTGGCAGTATGATACAGAAATAAGAATCACTTGCTCGCCAACCAATCTCATCAAAGTCAGGGTTAGGAACATCAGCATTGTATATCTGCATCTTCGCAATAGTCCTGTCTGAATTTATTTGATGTGGCGATGCCAATATCATTGTGAGCCTAGACTTAATACAGTCAGGTAGCGTATCTTCCTTGTAGTGTCGGACATGATTATCTCCAACGAACACATGGTAAGTATCACCTTCTCTCATAACAGGCACTCGTGTCAGATTCCAATTAGTGCGATGGACAATAGGTGTTAGGTCTGTGAACATGGTATTAGCATCCAAGTGAGAAAGAAGTGGTTGGGATTATTACGACAGATAGTATGCACTTCAAGGTCTTTCCAGTAATTACATTCTTTAGGGATGAAACCGCCAAACACATCATCACTTTGGAACTTACCTTCAGTAGATGCCTTGAACATAGTCGCAATAGGAATGATGTCAGGGAACTCATCAAGGTTAGGCACTCGTCTGAAGTCCTCAACGATGTCATACTTAGATTCTTTTCTATAACTGTTTGGTGTATCAACTAATTCTCTCTTCACTTTGGCAACCAATAGACTGTGTTGACTGTCCGCACCCACGACATAAAAGGGTTTGTGGAACGCTTGTTCTACTGCTTGTTTCTTTTCTTCTTTAATTTTATCTGCTCGTTCGTATTTGTCAAGTATTTTTTTACATATATCTCTATCTAAAATGTAGTTAGGAGAGCTAGGACTTCCCCCTAGATATGAACGTATCAAAGCATGAGCCATCTCAGGTGTTACTCCATATATATCTTTAGAGTCATTACCAAAAGAGGATGCGTAATTGCTTATCGCACTATCCCAAGTGTCACACAACGGTGACATGACTTTCTCAACGCTTGGCACAACATTGTTCTTCTTCAACGAACCCATCAGCGTAGGTAGCTTTACGCTATGTAGTGTTTCACGGTCTGCTGAATCACTGCCTCGCTCCTTCGCATAGAATGGGCTACGATAGTTATACAGCACACCTGATGAGTCTTTCTCTGCCCACACTTTGCACACAGGTAGTCCGTTAGGATATGCCATGTAATACTCATTTCTTTTAACACCATCCCACCTACTTGCAACTTCAACTACACGAAATACTTTCAAGCCATACTTGAAAGATACTTCTCTCACCAGAGGGAAGGCTTCATCTTCCATTAGGAGTTTCTCTCCTGATTCCATACCATCAAACATATATCTACTCATCATACTTCTCCTTAGTATTGTTCAACTTCTTTACCATCAACTGTTATAGTTACACCCCAATCACTCGCTGGGTAACGCTTACCCATTTCATAGTCTATGGGTTTCATAACCGAAGGATTGTTACGGAAGATTTCCTTGTTCAGTTTGCGTCGCATAGCATCATAGACAGACTCTAGGTTTAGAGGATTAGAACTGTAATAGTTATTCGTGGACTCGTGATAACAAACTCTGCGTCTCACATTCATGACATCGTGAGCGATGCAATACAACATAGCTGAGTCCAATGGTGCGGTAGACAATCTACTCTGAGCTTCACTGTGTAAGTTATTAGTATCAATACTCATACCCCATCCATCATTATTCTTAGTAATATCCAACTCTTTTACTAAGTCGTGTGCCATAGCTATGAAGTCCTCAGACCTCATCGACTTCATCATCACATCAGAGACCTTGTAGAAGTCTATGTATTGCTTAAGAAAGTCTTTAGCCACCTTACGCATGACACGCTTACCTGTCACTTGGTAGGGAGTGAGAGCTTGCATTGTGTCGCAATCAAGTCGCATACCTTTGTAAATCGGATGAAATACATTGTCTCTGTAATTGTTATATATCATCCCACCATGTCGTGAACTTCTACAGAAGTAACCATTAGACCACCCTGACATGATGGTGTTGTCACCCTGACCATAATAACTAGCGGTAAACTCAAACGAGTTATCAGGTCTGATGATGCCAATCTCTCGTGGATGATTCTCATACCTAACATACTTCATAGGGTCGGTATCATCTCGCCAAGCTATGTCGTGATAATTTTTAACCCCCTGAGCCTCTGCATTTATATACTCTTCCTTCGTGACTGGAAACTCTTTTCCACCATACCCATAGGTGATTCTGTAAATCGTATCGTCACCTTCTTTCTCAACATAGAAACACTTGGTGTTATGCACCCTGTAACTTATCGGAAAACGATTCGTTGAGCCACGATACGGCTTAACCGTTTTAGTAATCTCGGTCAATCTTTTGTAGTTGATGTATTGCATATACTTCTCCTTAGTCTTTGTTGTAAATAACTTTCTTACCTGATGGGGGCTCGAAGTGCTTGGCTTGGGTAATCATCCACAAGGTTGGTGCTTGAATATTCCACACGATGTCATGCTCCACATACCCATCGGTAAAGACCACCACACATTCAGCGTTTATCTTTTCCTTATTTATGTGTTCACCTACACATGAAACGTAAGTTCCACCACCGCCCAATGGTTTCAAAAGCGATGCAATACTCTGATACTCATCGTTCTCAAACACCTGTTCACCATGCACTTGTGTGTCCCACCACAAAACACGAACCTTTTCAGGTTGAGCTATCTCACAGATGGATACCAGTTCTGAGGCAAACTCGGTAAGTTCCTTCGTGCCAATAGAACCGCTAGTGTCAATAGCAACTACCACCTCACCAATGGTTTCATTCTCTACACTTGGTAGATACATATCATTAGCCAAGTGTCTGCGGTTCATACGTCGCCAAGTAAACTCATCCTTACCTCTGATTGATGAGGTAATAAACTCACGCAACTCTTCTCGCCAGTCAATCTTCGGTGCAAGTAAGTCTGCAATACTTCTCGGCAACTTCGCACCCATACGACCAGCAAGGATGCCACCCTCACGCAAAGCCTTGTCAATCTTGTCGTTCAACTCCTTAGCTTCTTCAGGTGTGAGTTCCTTACCTGAGATGTCATGCTCATCAAAGCCTTGACCGCCCATGTCATACTCTTTGCCGTTGGCTTTGATTTTGTTTTCACCACCCTGTGAATCATTAGGTTGCGAACCATCTCCCTGAGAATCTCCTTGCTCATCACACTCCTCTGAACCCCCTTTGTTAGGTTTTTGTCGCTCAGGATTCTCCTTGCGGATATGGTTGTAGACCTCACGCATAGACCAATTACGGAAGAACACATCATGTAATGCACCATCGGGCAACTCAACAATACGCTCATTACCGCCTGATACTTTGCCTTCAATACAGAAGATGATGTCGTTCACTACAAAATCCGCCGCCATGTTTGCGACCTTCGCATCCTCTTTCCACATGTCCTTACCTCGTGGTATCTGCTTCAATGCCACATGAAGATTCTCATGCAAGATAAGACCACGCAACTTAGCCTCAGACTTGTAAGTCTCAATGTATTGCTTGCAATACTTCTTATCAACACCATTGGTGTATGCCGTAAAAGAACCATCAACGACTGCACTCGTTCCCATCAACATCACGCCTGAATAGAGAGCAGTCTCAGGGTGTTTCATGAGAGCGATGTGAGCCTTCTTGACTCTCGTCTCTTGTCTATCTTTAACTTCTAACATAGTGTTTCACCTTTCAATGAATAGTTATTTAGAACAACTCGTGGTTATTGGTAGCCCATGTAGCAATCTTTTGGTTGTTACGAGCCAATCTGATTGACTTCGGATTACGCATCATCATCGTGAAGAAGACCGCTTGCACTTCGGAACTTGGTAGTCGCTCTACGAACACCATGAACTTGGACAACTCGTCTTGTGTCTCCAATGAATCTACTGCTTGAAACATAATCATCAACTGAGCAGATATATCTGTCGGAACTTCAATCGTGTCAGGCTTCTTGATGATGTCCTTCACATCAGCTAGGGATTTCTCAAGGGACAAAAACGCAGACATATCACCAGCCGCCGAGTGTCCAATCGTGCCAGCTAAGCCACACATAGTTGAGTTCTCACCAAGGACATCACGATTCTTCACAATCACATCACACTTCGCAAGTGAGCGAGGGGACACGAAAGATAAGCTACTCATGTTTGGTTTGAAGATATACGGATTGTCTTCTTGGTTTCCATCAATGTAAGATGCCAATGACCGAGGGAACATCGTTACCCATGCACGGATAACACGAGAGACACCATTAGCCGATGCCCACTCTAGCCATTCATTTACGCTAGGTTTCGCCATGCGGACAATACACACACGATTACCAGCGTGAGCTAACATATTGTCACCCACACCATCGCTTGCATTGTTGCTAGTGCCGAACACGATTGAACCTTTTGTCAGAGGAGCATCACCGACCATACGCTCTAACATCAAGCGAGTAAAGATAACTTGCAAGAGCTTTGGGGACTTCATGAACTCATCAAGTAAGATAATCTTAGGCTTTGGTGAGTCTAGCTTGAACAGGTCAGAGACATAGTATTGCAAGGTCTTGCTCTCATGGTTGGGAATTACCATGCCGATGTCTTGCATGTCTTTTACAGGACAGTCCACATAGATATAGTCGTATGTGTCGTCTTCATAATAGTCGCCCACCTTTCGCCACTTATCACCGTTATCCTCTGCCATCATAGATAATAGTGAGGTCTTACCACACCCAGGCTCACTCTGTATGATTGGTGTGAGTTCTGAACCTACTAGGGGAAGGAAGGTTCTAAGTTCCTTGATAGACATTGTGTTAACGAAATTTACTTTACTCATTTTTACTTCTCCTTGTTTACGATTTCATCACCTGATGAACTCTTAGTTGAAACTACCGAATGAACTGAACTTACCGAGGATTGAATCCACATCCTCTTTTACTGCATGGCGAATCGCATCCGAATCACGAATGTCCTCTGCCGTTACACCATTTAATGCTTTCTCTAGCGACGCACGTGCTTGCTCCAGCTCTTGAGAATTTGTGAGGTTAAATCCCTTGAATGTTTCGCACATCTCTTTCGCTTTCTGTATGGTCGTGTCATATATCTTGCGTTTCTTGGTCTTGACTTCACCATCCGATTGCGTTTCATCCACACCGCAACAATGCGATATGCTCTGCATCACCTCAATGAATCTATCTGCTTGTTCACGCTCTACTGAACTGATAATGTCCTCGGCTTGCTTGGTGTATGAGGCAAACAAATCATCAGCGATGTCTTGGGCTATGCCACAGCGAAAGTCCGACATCGGAACTTCGCTCACAAATAACTTAATGCCGAACTTAGAACGCACCTGTTCTTTAGTTGGATAATCACTGCGGTCAAACATAGTGCCTTGCTTGAAAGCCATGTCCGATACGATTGAGTCGTATTGATTGCAGAAATCATCTAAGAGTGTATAGAACGACACTTCATGCTCTTGGAACTCCGTCTTGAACTTAGGCAAGTCCACGCTTGGTAATAAGTCTTGCGAATTATTCCAACGATAAGTCCTACGCTTTATCCAGTTATAAATAGTTTGGCGATAGTTGACCAATGCTTTGTGCTTGGCATGGTCAGCCAAAAGATTCTTAACATACCTGCCCGCGGACTTATCAGCGTTCTTTGAGGTAGTAACCTCATTACTGATAACTCGGTCTTGCTTGGTAGCAGACCACACATTGACATCTAAAGATACGAGAACCGCACTTGATGCCAAACTTATAAGGTGACTCGGTTTTTCTAACATTTACTTCTCCTTGATTAAATAGTGTTTCACGTCATAGTGAAATGTATAAACAGATGTGTATTAAAAGATACACAGCCAATGAAATAACTAACCACTTCCCAACACAGTCCATATAAACTTCCTTCCTCCAAGAAACATAAGTATAACATAACTTGACATATAAACAAAATGGTTACGCAAGTTTTTTACGCAGACCTGATACCAGTTTTACCAATCCTTGACTATCTCTCGTTTCAGATACAACCAATCACCATCCCAATTACCACCATAGTTCTGCTCTGTGTCATTTGTTTCTTCACCGATGCGTGCAAAGATATATCCGATATACTCGTTCCCATCATCAACCCAACTCAATACTTGTTTCATCAGGGCTTCGTGCATCTGCACATCTTCGTAGCTCTCATACCACTTGACATCACTAGCATGAAAGTTAATAGTCCAAGCCGACTCAACTACATTGAAGTGGTCTTCGTCTTCTAAGAAACACCCAGCCGTTTCAGGGTTCGCTTTCGCCTCAGCCAAAAATGTATAGAACGACTGCTTGACCTTGGTGTCATCCTCGCCTGAGAATCTTATGGTGTAAGCAACATCTGAGCGATAGCCCATCTCAGTGACTCCTTTCTTGCGTATCTTCAACAACATCTCTGCCTGTATCAACTCGTATTGCAACTTCTGCCGTTTGGTCATCTTGTTCATAGCGTTTCACCCCATCCTGAAACAGTAAATAAAAATACGGATTAAACCTAGTGACCACCGCCCGTTTGTCTTTAGGTTGGTTTGCACTAAGTATTTCATTGAGCATCCGCATCTGTTCCATGTGGACACGCTCTTTGTATCTGTCTCTCATAGTCCTTCCCCTGTCTCTTGAAGTGATAACTGATTTAGCCTAGCTAAATAGGTTGCGTAGGCAATCACCTTGTCCATGTCATCTTCTGACATATCTTCTCGGTCATCATCATCTGCGTTTTTATATGCTAGATAAGTCTCAGCACAACTTAACATAGTGAAGAACCTATCCTCTGCGGTATGAGTATTTTGCATCATGAGTCTTTCTCCATTAACACTTGATAGAACTCTTCTTCAAGCTCATCAATCTCATCGTCATCTAAATCAACATAGCAAGGTTCAAGGTCGTAGTCCCACCCACCTGACTGCTCGTTGTCCATGTCATAGGTATAAGTCGCAATAACCTTAGTGCCTTCAACATCTACTTCATACACCTCGGTCAACTTTTTATCTATCAATGTCGGGTTCTTGATTTTCATTTGATTAGTCCTCCTTTGTTGTTAATACCCTTCAAGTCTGTCATGTCGGTAATCATCATGTAGTTAGACTTGTGCATCGGTGCAATAGTCCGCACCACCTTACCAGCTAGGTCATCACCGCATGGCATACAAACTGCATAGCCGATGCTTAACCGTTCCGCAGCGTATGCATTACCGCATAGCTTGCACTGTGGCTCAAAAGTTTCATCAATCATGTCTTACCCCTTTTCTGAAGTCCAACTCAAGCTGAACCATTTGTTTTTCACTAAGC
>Ga0181346_1000328_pt1 | contig 20233 bp, 34 predicted proteins | sample Su13VDMM15DN_FD_130100 | JGI IMG/M metagenome (GOLD analysis project Ga0181346, IMG submission 130100) | Freshwater viral communities from Lake Michigan, USA - Su13.VD.MM15.D.N | ecosystem: Environmental > Aquatic > Freshwater > Lake | place: USA: Michigan | collected 2013-07-15 | reverse complement strand
TTGGTCTAACCAATCGTCACTGAGGATTACATCCCAAAAGGGTGTGGATATAAAGGGAACTAATAATCCTTTTAAAGATTCTCAATAATAGGTCTAATCTCAACCTAATTAGCCAAGAAGGTGTTACAGAAATGTAACACCTTTTTTTGTTTATATTAATTTTTAATTTATCTTTGCCTTATGAAGAAGTCAATTAACATAGTCAATAAGAAAGCTAGATTTGAGTATGAATTTTTACAGACAGAGGTTTGTGGTATTCAACTAGTTGGTTCAGAGGTAAAGTCAATCCGTCAGGGGAAAGTATCCATTTCGGAAGGATATTGTTATTTCAAAGATGGTGAGTTATTCGTTAAAGGTATGAACATCTCTGACTATGGATTTGGTTCATTCCATGAGACCGTTAGGGACCGTAAACTACTATTGAAAAGAAAAGAGTTGAATAGTTTGGAGTCAAAACTTATGAATGGTTTAACCATCGTTCCTTACCGAGTCTTCATCAATGAAAAGGGATTGATTAAGATGGAGATTGCCTTGGCGAAAGGTAAGAAGATTTATGATAAAAGAGAGAGTATTAAGTTAAGAGATATTGGACGAGATACAAAAAGAGAAATAAATTTATAAATTGTTTGAAACTATAGAATTTATTACTATCTTTGTACTCACAAAACTAAAGATATGAATTTACCTCAACACAACATTAAAGTACAACACGATACATTTGGAGTTTTAGTTAATGAAACCTTTATGAATGCTACTCAATTCAAGATATTCTTAAGTATGATTCAAGGGTGTCTTGAACTTAAGAATAACCTTACATTTTTCAACGGGTCTGACTTTTTAATTCACATACCATTCAGACATTTGGTTGAGTCAATTATTACAACTAACGTGGATGCGTCATTGACCTTGGCGGAGCACTTGATTAAGAAATCTAAAATGGAGACAGTATAATGATTAAAATTCAAGATATTATTGATTGGGCGAAACCTCATAAATTAGGCCGTGGGATGAAACAATTAAAAATTGGGAATGATAATTATACATTTTCAATTGTTGGTGGTAGTGATACTACATATGGTGATTTTGTTGACACTTTTGAGGTTGCGGTATTTAATTCGGATACCGATGATTATATGACATCTTTCTTTTTCTCTGAATGTGATGGAGACGTTGCATCATACGTTTCTGGAGAAGAATTGGAGAAAGTTATTGGTCAAGCTAATAGTAAGAATGATTTCCAAGTTAGATAAAATTTGGTGGTGGAGTCGGTACAAACTAGTACAGACCTAAAAGAGGGACATTACGTCCCTCTTTTTTTTAATATTCTTTATCAAACCAAATGCCGAATCCACAATTATTTCTAATGTAGTCATAACATTCGCTTTTAATGTTATCAATCATTTCATCCCATTCACCCCATTCGCCCATTCCAATATCATCATATAACTTATCCATTGTAGAGTCGTATTCGTTACCATTTTCATCAACACCGGTTAATTTATTTTCACCCCAACTCCAATCAACAAGGACCTGAGTTTCTGTTTCATCTAAATCAATTCTTGATTGGTGTATGTAAAGATAAATGTAATTGTCATTGTCGTCATCTAAAGGAACTCGAATACCTTTTCCGCTTTCACTTAACTTTCCTAATGCTCTTTCGGTAAATTCATCAGCTCGTTCTTCACCAACTTCTTCAATTAAGTTAGGTAAGAACTCATCTAAGTCATAATCCATTGACATGGCAATTGATATTGTGTTGGGACTAGGATATCCCATCTTGGTCATTACTTTTAAAAATCTATTTAAATCACTCATTTGTTTTTATATTATCCTACGAAATTTTTAAGGTTTTGAAATGGTACGTTAATAACTACAATTCCATCTTTGGTTATTTTAAGTTTGGGGTCATCATCGTGTCCAAAACAGTAAAATTCATCAGGTTTAAATCCTTTTCGGAATTCCGTGTACTCGTTATCGTAATACTTAATGGATATTGAATTAGTTAGGTTTTTATATTCTTCTAATGTCATTATTGAAACTAAAGTATTTTCAAATTCAATTGATTCTTCATTTAAATTTTTATTCCAACTAGCAAAAATTTCCATTTCATAATCCCAATCATCAGTTTCAACCTCGCCAACTTCATCGCATTCGGGACAAGGTTCTATTCTACTTCCATAACATTCAGGGCAATCCATAACAGTATTACCATTACATGATGGACAAGTCCTAACACCATCACCATTACAATCCCAACATGATTCTTCTTCATTATCAGGGTCAATACCACTACCATCACAGGTATCACAAGGAACGCCTCCGGTTTCATCACATTCATCACAAGGAACCTCTCCGGTTCCATCACATAAATGACATTCAACTTGACCATCACCACCACAAGCTTGACAGGTTTCACGGTGATTATTACCTGAACTAAATAATGTGTATAAGAACATTAAATCATTTAATATTTGTTCACCTAATTCAAACGATTGTGTTTTTTTATGTGAATAGATTAAAAATGTTAACTTAATGATGTTTTCACCACCTATAATTTCAAAATAATCAAGTTGTTTTTTTGATAAAGTCATTAACTCATCATAGACATCTTGAGGTGTATCGTATACTTCTATAAAATCTTCAAGTTTAATTGCAATTTTTTTTAATTTTTCGTTCATATTTTAAATAAAATAATTGTAAATGTATTGTTATAAATAGATTTATTTACTAAATTAGTTCAATATAATATAACAACTATGGGAATTAAAATTAAAATAACCGAACAAGAAATTCTTGAGACGCCAAATGATGGTCAATTGGGGTCTTACATTAGACAAAAATATATTAAAAAAAGTAATGAGAAGAAGGAACCAAAGATTGATTGGTTGTCTCTAAGTCAGACTACTAATGAAGAACCGGAAACGTGTTTAATTTGTGGTAAATTAAGTCCATATGTTAGGTCGACTCATATTGATTTAAGAGTTGGGTTTGTTGAGGGTGCTGGTCAAGGATGTTTCGTGCCGGAAAAATGTTTGAAAAATAATGAGTAAAATGTTTGTGGGAATGAAATAATTGATTACCTTTGTACTCAACAAAAACCCCTACCTTATGTCACAAAATACTATCTCTAAAGTTCGTAACTACCAAGGAACAAACTCATTCGTAAACAAAATGAAATCAGTTGTAAATCAATATGGTTCATTAACAATCAAACAAGTGGAAGCAGTCGAAAAATGTTTAAAAGCGTCAACAGTTGTTGAGTCTAAAGAATTACCTGAAGATGTTAAAAGAATTGTTGACTACACAGGTGAGAACTCTTTTGTTAAAGAAATTGGTTTGAAGTTCAAACAATACGGTACTTTGACTGAGAAACAAATCTCAGTTGCTATCGCTCAAATTCAAAAAGAAGAGGATAAAGAAAGAACAATTCGTATGAATTGGCCTATTGAAGGAGAATCGATTAAAATCACTCGTAAGGTTGGTGAGGAGTTGAAAAAAACCTATGGTCTTCAGTTTAATCCGGTGATATTAGACATTACAAGATTAAAGGCTGTTAGTCCAAAAGCAGTTCAGTTTGAAGCAAAAATGACAGTTAAACGTGGAAAAGTTTGTACTTGTTGTGGGAGAACATTGACAGATGAGTTCTCAATGTTAACCGGAATTGGTAAGTTATGTGCTAAACACATAAGAGTTCCTTACATTACTGACAAGAGTCAGGCGGAGAGATTCCGTAATGAATACCTTGAAAGAGTTGAGGAGATTGGTGAGATGGTATTTTGGATACCAAGGTCACAAATTGTGAAATGGGATGGGATGACAGAAACAATGATTAATACTATGTAAAATATGAGTGGAGGAGCATTTGATTACAACCAATATAAGATTGGTTACATCGCAGACCAAATAGAAGAGGTTATTGTGAAGAATGGTGTTGAAAAAACGCCTGAAGAATTAAAAAACAATTGGATTGACCCTGATTGGTATAAAAAATATCCGGAGGATTTGTTTAATTACGAATATCCTGATGAGGTTATTGAAAAAATGAAGGAAGGTATTGAAGTTCTTAATAGAGCTCAGATATACGCACATAGAATTGATTGGTTGTTATCAGGTGATGATGGTGAGGAATCATTCTTGATAAGATTGGAAGAAGATTTAAATAAATTAAAGAAATAGTTATGGGAAAAATTGATAATGTTGAGTTAGAGTTTTATTTTTTTATGAAAGGACAGGCAGGTTCATTCACGACAAACCTATTCAAGACAATTATCTCTGCGGATTTTGGCAATCAATATAAGTTGTCATTTGGATTTCCAGATGAGGTGAGAGTTGTTCAATCTTATAAAAATGAAGATGGTTATTGGGAAAATTTACAAGAACGATTTGACAATACTAAATCAAAATCGTATAATTAAATAAAACATAAGAGATGAACATTAAGAAAGCTTTAAAAGAAAAAAACCGATTGGTTAAAGAGATTTTAGATTTACACACTAGAGTGGCGACATACAACTCAGTTGAGGTTGGGAATGTTAGACCATATTCGGCTAAAGAATCGATGGAATTACTTAATCAAAAAAGTAATGAGTTAGTGGAACTTAAAACAAACATCCACAAAGCAAATGGTCCGGTGTATCATCACATTTTTAGATTGTCTGAATTAAAATCTATGATTTCAAGAATTAAAAACTTGGATTGTAATGAGGGAATTGTTCAAGATTACTACTCAAGAAATCGTGAGACACCTGCGGTAAAAGTGACGGAAATTTCAATTGTTGAGAGAGACGAGATGGTTAAACATATGGAAGGACAAATTGAAGAGATTCAAGATATTTTGGATAACCATAACCAAATCACCCAAATATAGTTCAGGGTCCGGAAGGAACATAATGTAATGTATATGGACTATTCCGTATTATCTACAAACTATTAACAGAGTCCTCGACGTTTTGATAATGATAAAGTTCTCAAATCTCAACACTCAGCAGTTCAAAATTAATTTGTCAAAACTTAAAACTCTTTTTGATTTACTTATTGAACTTCCAACCTGACTATAACTTAACCCTCGAGAAATCGGGGGTTTTGTATATTTATAAATTATGAAAGTATGTTTAAAAGGTATGAAGAACTTTCCTGTTGAAGGAGGGAAAAAATTGGTTAAGAGTTTTAGTGAGTTTTTACAATCACAATCACCTTTAACTAATGATATTACCATAGAATTTTTGGATACTCGACAAGGTGAGATGACCACAGGTGTTAGATATCCTGGTAATAAGATTCAGGTTTTATCTTCAGGTCGATTACCGATTGATGTCTTGAGAACTTTATCTCATGAGTGGATACACGAATTCCAAACTCAAAAACTTGGTGTTGATGATTCTAAACCAATTCAAGACATTGGAGGTCCTGAAGAAAATATGTGTAATGTGCTATCTGGTATTTTTATTAAACAATTTGAGCAAACTCATCCTGAGTTTGATGATATACTTTACGGGGAATAATTTATTACCCTTCAGGTTTGTACCTTTTTGATAATTGTTTTACCCATACAGGTGTTATGTCATCTGTATTTAACATTGATATTTGTTTTTGAACATTAGGGTCGTTTAACTCTTTAAAGAAGTCATTACTACGATTTTGGTCATTAGTAAAGTTAATCTTTCTTTTGTTGGTTAATCTTTTAACACCTAATTCGGTTGGCATTTTCTTAAATAACCAATAAGGCATTTTAATAAACTCAAATCCTTCTTTATCATTAACCGGACCAAGAATTTCTATTTGTGATTTTGGTAATTTTGTTCTGTAAATTTGTATTGTGTATGGGTCTGCACCATCCATATACATTCCTTTATCACTTTTGTATTCCTTAATATTTAGAATATCCACCATCTTATCGGTTTCTCCTGTAATCATATAAGCACCAATCAAAGATTTGTCTTCGGGGTTAAAAACAGTTTTATAAAAATCAGGTGATAAATCAGATGTTTTTTCTTCTTCCTGTTCGTTAATACCGTCGACATCAATATCAGTTGAGTCATCAGTTTTTGGAGCTAACGCTGGGTCTAATAAAAACTTATCATTAATCCATTTTCTTAGTTCATTCTCAACAAAGTATTCCGGAACTTCTTCATCATCTGGTTTATTATCTGCGATGTCTGCAATATGTTTTGCGAATTTAACTTTATACCTATCGTCTAACATAGTCATTAGTCCATCTGATATAAAAAAGATTTTAGTTAGAGGGTCTGATAAATTAATTTCGCCTTCAGCAATCTTGAAAGATTTTAGAATTGCTTTACCCCAAAATGTTTTATAGTTATCTGTTTCAACTAAACTCGGGCTTAATATTTTATTTGCCGCTCTTACCGCTCCTGCGATTGCACCTGCAATAAATAATTGTGGGACGAACCAAGGAAGTAAACGTATGGTTGCTTTTACACCACCCTCACCAACGTGTTTGAATATTCTTTTCTTAGTGGCACTATCAACCAACGCTTTAAGTTGCCCAAATGTAATTTTACCTTGTGATTTACAAAACTTCTCACTATCGCAGATATTCTTAACCGCAGTTTTAGATGGTTCCACATCTTCTATAATTTTTTGGAGTTGAGACTCACTTACAATATAGTTTTTATTCATAATAATAAATATAACTCATGATGTTATTGGTAAATTAAAATTTAATTCATATCTTTGTATCCAATGTTAATACAATTATATGTCAAGATTAGATAAACTTAAAGAACAACATCCGGAACTAAATATATCGGTTATGGATGTATTGGGTAGGATAGACCCTACAAACACTTACAAATATATGGAATTCTTGATTAAGAAATTTAAAGAGTTCTATTCTGAATATGATGATTGGCCAGTTGGTTTGGGTATTGAGATGATAGGTAGTGAAAATATGGATGCTTTGAATGAGTTTGAGAGACATGCCAAAGCGAATAGAATTACCAATCCGGATATTAGTCAATATAAAGATTTTAATCAAATCAATAATGCCGTTAAAGAGGCTGAAGAAAAAGTTAGAATGAAGGAACTTGAAAAACAAGTTATCAAACTTTTTGATGATGATGAATGGTCTGTTGTTATTCCATTAAGTTATGAGGCATCTAAAATATATGGTGCCAATACCAAATGGTGTACGACTCAAGAAAGACATTGGAATGACTATTATAAGACATACAAGTTAATCTACATTCAAAATAAAAAGACGAATGAGAAATATGCTGTTTCAAGACATTGGGAAGATAATAAAAAAGTTCAAGCTTGGATGTCCAATGATGATGAATCAAGTCCAATGTTACTTCCACTACCAATTGAGGTTATGGGTGTTATTCTTTGTGAGGTTAATAAGACAGATACTATATTTGAACTTCAATCTAAACATAACATTATTGAAGGTACTAAATCTAAAAAAGAGGGAAGACCTGACGTGATTACCACAGATTTAGATTCTTATCTCAACCAATTTAATCGTAATGACGTGGAAGTAACACGACGTAGTAACCCTTATACGTCAAATAATAGTTGGGGTTTTGGTGATGAAGGTGGTTCAAATTACACTATGAGTGATTTATTAAATAGATTACGTAATCCTTATTAAAAAAAAAATAAAAAGATGAAAGCAAAATTAGAATATGATTTAAACGAATTTTATGATAAAATGGCTCACTTGAGAGCGGTTAAATCTTTGGATATGGCATCCGCATTATTTGACATAACAAGAAATTTAAAAAAGAAAATTGAACACCGATATGAAGATATTGATAACACAAATAACAATGTGTTTGACGGGATTGATGCCGTTTTTGAAGAAATTTGTAACATTTTAGAGAGTCACAACATAGATATTGACGAATTAATTAATTAAGATTATGAAAAAAGGAATTACTGCCAGTACATTTGATTTACTTCATGCAGGTCATATCCTGATGTTAAAGGAAGCAAAATCGGTTTGTGATTATCTAATTGTTGCGTTACAAGTTGACCCGACAATTGATAGACCGGAAAAGAATAAACCAATTCAATCTTACTATGAGAGATGGGTTCAAGTATCTGCAGTTAAATATGTTGATGAGATTATCCCATATGCCACGGAAGAAGAATTGAGAACTATATTACAGAACTACGAAATTGATATTAGAATTTTGGGTGATGAATATTACGATAGATATTTCACAGGTAATGATTTACAGATGGAATATCACTATAATAAGAGAACACACGGATATAGTTCAACAGAATTAAGAAAAAGAATAAAAAGTTTGGAGTAATCCAAACTTTTTTTATATCTTTGTGGAAAATAGAAGTAATATGACACACGTAGATTGGTGTATTGAACAACACTGCAAAACAAATCATTTCTACGACAGATATCTGCCGTATGAATTTCACCTACGAATGGTGAACAATGTGTATGAGGACTTTCAACATTTATTGAATGAAGAGTTAAATGATTATTGTGGTAAAGCTGTTTGGGGTCACGATTTGATTGAAGATACAAGAGTGTCCTATAATGATGTAAAAAACCATTTAGATGAAGGTGCTACTGATATTATTTACGCAGTTACCAACGATAAAGGTAAGAATCGTAAAGAGAGAGCTGGTGTAAAATACTACCAAGGTATTAGAGATACTCCGGGAGCTGTGTTTGTAAAACTATGTGATAGAATAGCGAACGTTCAGTATGGTAAGATGACTAAATCTCGTATGTTTGAGATGTATAAGAAAGAGAACTCAGATTTTGAACAATATTTAGGTCGTTACACCTCAAACAAGGACTTGGAACCAATGTTTGTTTATTTAAAAAACCTTTTCAATGAATAAGATTGTCAAAATATTTAATCAATTGATTGAACAAAAATTATCTCCTCAATTTGGCGGGGTATTATTGGAATGTAGATTGATTGGTAGAAACGGTGGAATTGGTGATTATCGATATGATTTGTTATTTATTTTTGACAGAGAATATAATAATCCAAGAATACAATTAGAAAGTGTTTTACAAACCTGTGATGAATTATTTGATTGGATTGATTTACGGGATTTACCAAACTTAAGTATCGTTATAATGAATAAGTTTGGTAGAAACCAACATTATGAATATTTTGAATTAATGGATGAGATATGTAGAGGTAATAGTTATTATGATTCACATGAGGTAACTAATCATCCGAAGTATCATGAATATATGGAGTGGAAGAGATATTCTAAAATGGAAAAAGAAAGAAGACGTGCTTGGGAGATGGAGATGGGTAGAGTAACAAGAAATGATTTAATTCAACAAACAAGAATGGTCGAATCAAAAAAGAAGAAATTTTTATTTTGGTAAAAGAAAAAATATGGTAAAATTAATTTACAGATACAAATGGGGTGGAGAAGGTTGCGCCGGAACCGAAATATTTCCTTTTGAATATAAAGGGAAAGATGAGTTTGTTTACGATATCAATAAAAGATATGACAAAAAATACTTTAAGCAGGACGATTTAGTCAAAATGTTTGGTGAATATTTGAACGAGAAAGATATCAGGGAGATAAAAAACAATATCTTCACTTTAGAGGAGTGGTTTGTTAAAGAAAAAATAATTACATTTGCCTTATGAAAAGAATATATTTAGATGATGTAAGAACTCCAATTGATAAAGATTGGATTGTTGTTAGAAATTACGAAGAGTTCGTGAGTAAAGTTAATGAGATTGGTTTGAATAAAATTGAAACTGTTTCATTAGACCACGATTTGGGTGATACTGCAATGAAAGAATATTTTGATAATGTGTCTCCAAACTACATATTAGATTATAACAATATCCACGAGAAAACCGGATACGACGCAATCAAGTTCTTGGTTTCATTATTCTACAATACTAATGTGGAAAGATTTAACATGAGTAGAAGTGAAAGAAAGGAACATAAGTTTATCTTTCCAAAAGTATATGTTCACTCAGCAAATCCAATTGGTTCTGCTAACATTATCGGATACTGTAATAATTTCTTAATGAATGAAGGACAAGACCAAACCTGTGTAAGAGTAAAAATAGAACATACATAATATGAAAGGAAGATTAAATAAATTATCGAAAGGTTGGGTAGTTGAATATGTTTTACCCGGACCACCATTTGTTGGAGAGTTACCCCTTTTAATGGATGAAGAAACTTTACTAAAAAACGGTGAATTACTTGTTGCTGGTGGTGAGGTTAGTTTTGAAATCATTGAACAATTGGAGGTTGGTTATTTTGATATGGAAGGTATGGTTGAATACGCTAAAATTGTTCCGGAAGATAAAGTTGACGAACCGTATAATTATTGGAAAGAAAGATGTCTTGCGGCAGAGAAGTTTATTGACTTAACTCCTTGTGACCCCGATATTTACGATGACCAATTAATCGCTCATGGTGAATGGATTAAATTAATAAATAAAGAAACAAATTAAATGGAGAATTTTAAAAAGTATTTTGAGTTCAGTGGAACTATTTCAGGATTAAACTATTTCTTGAGACAATTATTAACATCATTAGTTGCTTTTATAGGAGGTTTTACCTTAGGGTATGGAATTGGAAGTGATAGTGTTGGGTTGATTACATTAGGTATGGTGATATTATCACCGGCTGTATGGATGTCATTTGCAACCATCTATAAAAGATGTGAAGCGTTATTTCCGGGACTGGCTGCGTCATATACATCAGGTATTATAATTTTACAAGTATTAAATCAATTTGTTGACAAAAACAATTCTATTTTAAGTTCGTTGGCTTCAATATTTTTATTAGGTATTGGATTGTATTTGATTTTTAAAAACTCAAATATTGAGGAACATAATGGATAGTATAAAGGAAGAAATAATTAAACACCACTTATCAATGGGCCAAGAAATAAGTGAGGTTGAATTAAATAAAACTATTAAAACAATTGCGGTTATCGGAACAGGAACAATGGGAAATGGTATTGCACATACTTTTGCTCAAAATGGATTTATTGTAAAATTAATTGGTACTTCTGAAAAATCATTAGATAAAGGATTGGAAACAATTACTTCAAATTTAGAACGAATGGTTGTTAAAGGAACTATTTCTGAAGAGGAAAAACTTAAGTCCATTTCAAATATTATTAAATACACCAACCTAAAAGATGGTGTTGTTGATGCTGATTTGGTTATTGAGACTGTAATTGAAAATGTTGAATTAAAACTTGATATTTTTAAACAATTAAATGAAGTTTGTTCGTACAATACAATTTTAGCGACCAATACTTCTTCTATTTCAATCACAGAGATAAGTTCCGTAGTTACTCATCCTAAAAGAGTTATTGGGATGCATTTTAGTAATCCGGTACCAATTATGAAATTAGTGGAAATTATTAGAGGGTCCAATACATCAGATGAAGTAACTAAAATAATTATGAATTTATCTAAAAAACTAGGTAAAACTCCTGTCGAAGTTAATGATTATCCCGGATTTGTTACTAATAGAATTTTGTTACCAATGATAAATGAAGCTATTGAAACATTATACAATAAAGTTGCAGGTGTTAATGAAATTGATACGGTAATGAAATTAGGTATGGGACATCCGATGGGCCCATTACAGTTAGCTGATTTAATTGGGCTTGATGTTTGTTTATCTATTTTAAATGTAATGTATTATGGTTTCAAAAATCCAAAATATGTCCCTTGTCCACTTTTAGTGAATATGGTTCGTTCAGGTAAATTAGGTATAAAATCCGGAGAAGGGTTTTATGATTATGAGGAAAGTAAAAAGTCAGTAAAAATTGCGAAACAATTTATTTCTTAATTAGATTTTTATATTATGGATAAAAAAGAATACATATAATGTGATAATAAATTTAATTCAATTTATTATCTTTGATATCTCAAGGTATTTATTGATATGAAAGATTTGATTAGAAAAGTATTAAGGGAAGAGCTTAGCCGACGTTTCAGTTCAGGAACTTTAGAAAAACGGAATTTCATTGTTAAACAATTGGAAGATTTATTATTCGACGCAACAAGAATTATTCCGCCACTTGAAGAGAATTATGGGATACATAATGAGGAATGGTGTAAAAATGGTAAGGTTGTAATGGAGGCTCGTTATCATGTGGATGAGGATACTGATGAATTTTTCTCAGGTGACTTGTATATCGACCAAGATGTAATTGAGTTTTTATCCAAAATGTTGCAGGTTAGAAAGACCTTCATACTTAATGTTGTTACTGAATGGTATGATGAAAATTATGCTAGTAAGTTTGGGACTGAAGTTAATCGTCCGGAGTTTGAGATTTTTGAGACGTTTGAAACAGATGCTAAACGTAAATGTTATCAGATGATTAATATGGATAACATTAGTACAGAAGAAATGATTGATTATTTAGATAAAGAAACTCTTATGAGAAGGGATGAGATAGAACAATTTTCAAGTGATGAGTTAAAACGTAGATATCGAAGTGTTTATAACGCACGAAATAATGGAATTGGAAATAGAAACCCTACCTAATCAGTAGGGTTTTTTATTAATATGACATGTTTTTTAATACAGAATTTATGATTTCAATTGACTCTTTATCTTGTTTGGTTTTCACCTTTTTGTTCTTCAAGAATTCCAATGATTCCAATAGTTCTTCTTTCTTCGTTACAGGTTTTGTTTGTTGAGGTGTTACGGAAACATTTCCGTATTTGTGTGCATCAACACTTAGTTTAAAAACTGTGTTGAAAATTTTGATGGACTCATCAGTGTCCTTCACAATTAAACGAATAAGTAATATTGATAGTAGTTTTCTCATAGGACAAAGGTATGGAATTGTTTTGTCTTATACAAAAAAAAACGAAGGTAAAATAGTGGTTATATTACCTTCGTTGTGATTACAAGAGTAAATTTTTGATTATTTTACCTTCGTGTTATATTACCACTGTGGGTCAGTGTTTAAATTAACTACTTCATATTTTATATCAATTGGTAATCCGGTTGATTTTCTAATGAAATATTGTAATTCATATATGAAGTCAGTGTAATCTTTATATCTCATAAAATTATACACGATGTTAATTTTAAGGATTATTTTTGGGTTATATTCAGAAGGGATGGGCTCAACATCGATTACGGTTATGTATTCGATAGTGGGTATTGAATCGCAAATATAATAATAATCTTCATCTTCAACGGTTTCACACATATCCTGCATTTGTTTGAATTCGTTATTGACTAGTTCTTGGAACGTTTCAGTTCGTTTGTTGCTTTCAACGATGGTTTTATATTGTGATTCTGTAATAATGTATTTCATCTTTATAAATATATTGGGGTTTTTAATTAATGAAGTATTTATCTAAATAACTTTAATACTATGGAGACAGCAAGACCATTTGCGTACAATACATCAGGAACGATTGCAGGAACAATACAAGTTGGTAACTTGGCGGTTGGATTTCCAACGTCAGGATTTACCAATAGTCCTCAATTTTGGAATGGACCTGACGAAGAGTTGGGATATGTTATTGCTCAAGCTGTTTCAGGTAATACTCAACCAACACCAATTGATGGGGTGTTTGCATCTGTTGGTTTTTTCAGAACTAATGGGTTAGATGAGAATGAATTTATTCAGTTAGCCAATACTGTTAGTAATTCGAATTATACAACGGCTTCAGAAGCCTCTTTAGGTTTAACTGCAAGCGGGTATTGGAATTCATATGTACCACCACCGACTCAAACTCCTACACCAACAAATACCCAAACGCCAACAAATACTCAAACCCAAACGCCAACAAATACGCCAACAAATACTCAAACACCGACACAAACAACAACACGTACAAATACTCCAACAAATACAGGAACACCTACACAAACACCAACAACAACAAGAACACCTACACCAACTACAACACCTGCAGGTAGTGTATGTGTTAGTGGTGCTGGTAGTGTTGGGATAAATGGTACATATACATATGCTGGAACTCAGACAGTAGATGGATTTACTAGACCAATCTACGAATTTGGTTTTTACAATATTTTACCTCAACAATATTTAGGAGCAACGGTGTGGACTATTTATAACGCCGATGCTGAGGGTACTAATTATTATGGTAACACTACACCTATACCTCAATATCCTTATCAGGAAACCTCATGGAGTTTAGGGGATTTAGGAGTGCTACCGTTACCTACAGTTAACGCATTTGCTTGTCCACCACCAACAACAACACCTACAAATACTCCAACTCCAACAAGAACTCCAACAACACAAACTCCAACTCCAACACCAACTATTACTCCAAGTCCTACACCATTTACATCGTTAGCAGGTAGTTTACTATTTAACGGTAGTAATCAAACATTAGGGTTAAGTCCTGGTGTTACTTTTGGAGCAGGGGCATTTACGTTAGAAGGATGGTTTTACAATAATTCTAATTTTAATTCAAAAGGTATTATAGGTTCTCCTGTTACTAGTCCTACAGGATGTATGAATTTATATTTTGGTAATAATACAACAATTACTTCGGACAAAAATGGTGGAGGAGGTTCATTCAGTTACACCATGGGTTCTGCAATTACTACCAATGCTTGGCATTATTTAATCTATAATAGAAATGCGGGTGGTTTAACTGCAGTTTATATTGATGGAGTAAGATGTACAGCTACATCAACAGATACTCTAAATTATAATACTGCTACCGATACTGTTAGTAGATATTATGGAGGTTATTGGCCAGGTTATTGGACTAATATGAGAATGACTATTGGAACAGCTGTATATGATTCAAGTTTAACAACTCAAGTTAATCCAAGAGGTCCTCTTACATCATTAGGAAATACTAAGTACTTAATGTTAGGAGCTGCGGTTACAACGGATACTTCAGGAACACAAACTGTAACAAATAATAATACTGTTACTCAAACAAGTTCAGTTAAACCTTTTTAATCTATAAATCCTAAAGACCTATCGTCAATAGTTTCATTGGTATAACTCTCGTACCATTCAATTAATATTTTGTGTGCATAAATATTAGTTATTCCAAACAGGCTCATTAGTTTAAGATAAAATGGTTTATTAACCATTAAAACTCTTTCAGTTGGACATTTTTCATCTTCTTCTTCGTCGCCAATACAATCTTCGTTTTCAAACGCCTCAAATATTGCGTCTTCCGGAAATTGAGATTCACTTTTAAAGAATAATCTTGTCATATCTCCCCACTCAGCGTCAGTATAATCGGAAATCTCCCAATCAATATCGCTAAGATACTTGAAGATTATATCATTCAATCTGCTTTCTGTAATAATATATTTCATCTTAGTCGTAGTATTCTTCATCATCATAATCTTCATCATAATAGGCATCAGAATTTGATAACCATTCAAAATCGTGAATGTCTAATTTTTTATCATATTTTTGATTAAACCAATTTATAATTGAGGTAATTGCATCATCACTTTTAAATCCAAATAACTGAGTAGTTTTTGTGACCAAATCATCTGAAATAAAAATGACTTCATAAGTTTTATCAGGAAATGTTAATGAGTGGTTGATTTCATAACTAATAACATTGTTACCATTTTTTTCATTGGTGATATCAAATTCTCCATTACCAATTTCCGATGTGTGAAAATCTTGGTTATCCAAATACATGGAAACCAATTTATTAATTTTTGATTCTGTTATGATATATTTCATTTTAAATGTAATTGTTAGTTATTTGGTTTACTATTAATCCGGTGTTTTCTTCAAACCATTTCTTAAATACGGGTTTCCACATATCGCCAAAATAGTTACTCAATTGTTGACTAACTGCGGGATATATTGATAATAAAGGACATTCATAATTATGAAGATGACCGTAGCCTGCAAAGAATTCGTCTTCTGGACCGGCATTTGCATTACATCCATAATAAATGTAAGAATCAACATCATTAATGAAAAAAACAAGGTCTCCCCACTTATCAACATCTTCTTGATAACTATCGGTCCAGCCATAATCAGGGTAGAAGTTATCGTTCAGGTAACTAATGATTGCACTTTCTAATTTACTCTCGGTAATAATATACTTCATAATTTATAAATAGTTCGTGATAGAAAAAGGATGGAGATTATATTATTGGATAAGTTTCCATTCATTATCGTGAGTAAGAACAAGAACGGAGAAGTTTTCTACCCAATCACCGGAATTATAATATTCGATTTCGTTTATCTCTTTAATTGCGGGGATATGGATATGACCACAGATAACACCATCACAATTAAGAGTTTTAGCGTAATCACAGGCATTCTCCTCAAAGTCATTAATAAATGATAATGCTTTCTTAAAGTTTTCCTTTATTACTTTAGAGATACTATAATATGGTTTACCGGTGAGTTCTCTATACTTGTTGTACCAAGTATTAAGACGAAGAGCAAGGTCATAACCAATGGAACCAATCTGTGTAAGTAATTTATATTTGGTTGTTATATCGATTTTATCACCATGGAATACAAGGTATTTCTTATCACCAACAGTATAGATATACTCATCCATGAACTTAATGTTCCCAACTCCGGATGAATATAATTCTTTCACATCGTTATCGTGGTTTCCTCTAATATAAATAATCTCGGTATTACGGGACATATCCAATAGTTTAATTACCACCTTCATATGTTTGTTCTTCCACTTGCTCCCACGATTAAGTGCATCAATATCAATGATATCTCCATTAAGGATAAGGACATCTGTTTTAATTGATTCAAGGAATTCAAGAATCTTTTTAGGTTTACTATCCGCCATACCTAAATGTAGGTCGGACAATACAACACACTTATACCCAGTAGTTTTGGTCGTTTTTAAAGAATTCATTGTTATATTTATTTTTTTTAGATAAATATCCCATCTTAATCATATACCATAAACCTTTCTTTCTAAAACGTCTATCGGTTGTTAATACTGTATCATCGGTTACATAAAATCGGTTGGGAGATACTTTCATACTAAGATGATAGTCCTCGGCGAATTTATCTTCATTATTAAATCCACCAAGTTTTTTAAATTCAGATGTTTTAAAGAACATATAACCACCAATTGCACATGGGGTGCTTTTCATAAATGTATTTCTATAGAACTCAAAGATAGGGAATACAAATGAATAAAACCCCTCAACTCTAAATTTTGTTGTAAGAAGATGTAGTTGTTTATCCTTCATTTCTTTAATTGAGTTTGATATAATGAATGGTGATGTTAAGAAAATATCTGCATCCAAGAATAATACGTATGGGGTTTTCACCAATTCGGCTCCGTTGTTTCTTGCAACACTCGGAAATCCACCGTCAATAATTTTAATTCTTAGTTTTGTGTGTTTCCCGGACTTAATAATTTCACGAGTATTATCATCAGAACAATCGGAGATAATTACATTAGTACCATAGATACCGGATTGTTTATTAAGTAAGGTAAGTGTTTTGTCTATAATCTCGCTCTCATTCTTAGAGGGGATTACAATAGTTAGTTTGTGTTTAATCATAGATACAAATATAGTAATAAATACTTAATAGTCAAATAGTAAAGACCAAAAGACAAGGGAGGTTTTTTATTATCCATATATTTATCAATAATGAAAAGAACAATACAATTATCGGAACAATCCAATGAGCCATCGTTAAAAGTAATCTCCAAGTTATTCAAGTTGTTAGACGAGGAAAAGAAAAAGAATAGAACGAGAGCGTCTTTATTAGAGGCAATCAAAAAGTTTGCTCCATATATTGGAATACCTAAAGGGTTTGAACAATACATTTTGGAGTTGTATGTATTAAACTTTAGAAAAGACGGTGACTATTCGAATCTAACTAAAGAGAACTTTGTTGACCCAAGAAAACAAAGTGGGAAGGTTGTGTCAAATCCAAAGGCAAAACTATACACAATAGCTCAATTGCCATTCAGGGGTTCAAACTTAGAAGGGTATTGGACTGAAGACCCAAAAGGTGTTCCATACTATAAAGTTGCATCATATGGGTGGTACCCGGTTTACATATTTAAAGATGATAAGTGGTATGAGGTAACAGCAAATTATTCTTCATCCACAAGTAGACAAATGAGTAATTCTAATCCTGTGCCATGGGGTGATGATACGTTTGATAATGTATACACATTAACTCCTGATGAGATGAAACTATTAGAAAGAGGATACAGTCACGAGGAGATAATGAAGAATAAGGTACGGAAATTAAAAACTATTGAACCGGATTTAAAGAAGAGAAAGAAAACGGCAAAGACGTACAATTATTGGAATCAAGACCCGGAACAAATGGTTCCAAATACAAATATAAAGTTTCAAGTAAAGAAAATTGACGCTGATGATAATAAAGCCATTGTGGACATAGATGTATATGATGTTGTTAATAGAGAAAATGGAACACAGGTGTTCACACCACAAAACTATTTAAAGGGAGAGATTCCTAATCTTAATTTAACTAAGGTGGAAGATGCAATCAAAATCAAAATGAGAGGAGAACTAAAAGATTATATTGGTAAAAGATTTCGATGGGTTGCTAATGACCCAAAAGGAGCAAAGATAGAATTTAAGTTTAATCATTTAAAACAATAGATAATATGAAAATAATAATAACTGAAGAACAAAAAAGGTCAATTATTAATAAAACTGATTGGAAAGAAGGTAATAATAATCTTACCAAAACAATTTATTTTAAAAATTACAAAGAAGTTATGTTGTTTGTTAATTCGGTAATGAAAATTGCTGATAAACAAAATCATCACCCTGATATGACCGTTCATTATGATAATGTAAAATTATCTATTACTGACCACGATAAAGGGGGTGTATCTGAAAAATGTCATAAATTAATAAAATCTATTGATAATATGAAGAATGAAGAATTAACTGAATACTCAAGAACATTAAAAAATGCAAGACAACAGGGGGTTGGGTTAAGATTCCCCAAATCGGCAATTAACTCAAATCCCTTAAGGTTTAGGGCATATAACAGATAATATTATGAAAAAAATAATAAAATTAACGGAATCAGATTTAATACATATTATTAAACAAGCGATTAATGAAAGTGACCCAAAGGTTGGTACGGGTAAAAAACCAAAAGATTCAGATAGAAGATTATACACAGACGAAAATCCTAGTAATACTGTGTCTGTAAAGTTTAGAACTAAACAAGATATTGTTGATACTTTAAATAAAGAAAGTTTCAAATCAAAATCACACGCTAGACAATCACAAATTATTAATTTAATACATCAAAGATTGAGAGTTGCTTTAGAAAATGCAAAAGACCCTGAGGTAAAGAAAAGATTAAGAACCGCGTTTGAATATATTGTTACCAAAAAAGAGGAATCCAAAAATAAAACTCAAGAAATGAAAGAAAATGAGTTGACAGAAAGATGTTGGAAAGGGTATACTCAAAAAGGAATGAAGACAATGTTTGGTAAAAGATACCCAAATTGTGTTAAAAAAGAATCAGTCGAAGAAGAAACAAATGAGGCTTCGAGTCCGGCTCAACAAGCCGCCATTGCAATTAACATGAAGAAAAAAGGTATTAAACCTAAGAATGAGTCTGAAACTTTATATGAAGATGAGTATGGTTCAGTTGAAGAGACCAATTTTGTTGTTGGTGACTTATTAACTGAAGCGGAATATCAGGGACGTAAGGTTCAACTTGGAAAAATTATGCAAGGTGATGTAAAAAAGTCAAAGGTATATGTTAAAAACGATAAGGGTAAAGTTGTTAAGGTTAACTTTGGGTTTGGTGGAAAATCTGCTAAAGGAAAAATAATGAGGATTAAGAAGAATAATCCTGAACGTAGAAAAAACTTTAGAGCTAGACACAATTGTGATAATCCGGGACCAAGATGGAAACCAAGATATTGGGCATGTAGAACATGGTAAAATAATACATCATACTCACTCACTACAGAAGGAGACCATACAGGGTCTCCTTTTTCGTTCACTCCTATGTTGTATCATTTTTAACTACTATTCCCAAAAGCGGGGAATAAATACCTATAATTCACAACAAATACCTATAATTCACCACACTATTTTAATTTGACAAAACCGAGATAATTATTATTATTATCATATGGAATTACCAGTAAACTACACGAAATTAACTCAGCCACAACGAAGACAGGTTAGGTTACAATATATCAAAGAACAGAACAATTTATGTATGTATTGTGGGGAGACATTAGATAGTCCCGCACCTGAGAGAATAACAAAGAAACGAATCAATCTAAAACTATTC
>Ga0181346_1000327_pt1 | contig 20264 bp, 2 predicted proteins | sample Su13VDMM15DN_FD_130100 | JGI IMG/M metagenome (GOLD analysis project Ga0181346, IMG submission 130100) | Freshwater viral communities from Lake Michigan, USA - Su13.VD.MM15.D.N | ecosystem: Environmental > Aquatic > Freshwater > Lake | place: USA: Michigan | collected 2013-07-15 | reverse complement strand
TTGATCATCAGATGTCTCATTAGCAATTCTCATTGATCCATTATCAATAACAGAAGGTGTGAAGTTTGTATTCATCTCTACAGCTCTATTACCATCTCCATATACATTGATAAGTTTATAGTAATATTGTCTTCCTGTTTTCTCATCATATGTAGAAAGAGGAATAAAATTACCAAACTCATCTTTTGTTTTTGTATACACCTTCTTATAATAATATGCATCAAATAAATTGAAGTCACCTTTACTCATCATGTATGCATAATCAGCTTTACCAATCTCTGTTCCTGTTGCAACATTAAACTTCTTACCCTCACTATCTTTAATGATTTTAGGCACCTTGATAAAATCTGAAGCTAACTGAAAAGAATTATATTTCTCACTAAGTTTTATTAATGTTCTATTAGGAAATCCTTTAATAGAAAAATTAGGGAACACATGAATCAATTTGTCTTCTCCTGTTATAGGATCAAACATATAGTTCTCTTTTGCATACTCTCCTGTATCACGATTAGCAAATGGTTGCCATATAACAGGTCTAAATTCTTCAAACAATTCTGGATTTGCAAAATTGTTTCTTTCAAACATTGCGTTCTCAAAAGATTCTAACATGTTACTAGCTTGTAACTGTTGGAAGATTGGAGCAATCTTAGCTGCATAATCTTCTATAGGGATAATGTTTCTTATAGAAACAGAAGACTGTCCTGTTCCTTGTAATATAGAAACATTAATAAGGTCATCATACAACTCTCTTAGATCTGAATTCTTAGAATCTCTTAACTCTCTCATCATTCCTGTATATAGATTTTCACTATATGAATCTTTCACATTTGTTTTAAGGGTAATAGTTTTAGCCCCTAATTCTCTATTACTTTGTGAAGGAATAAGATCTTGTATCAATTGGTTAGAAGGATACTTCTGTTTAGCTTGTTCCAGTTTATTCACAATAGATGTTTCACTATTCACAAGGAATGGTTCAATCATTTCTCTAACAGTCGTGTTGTTTTGAATAATAAAATCTATAAAAGAGTTTTTAATAAGATTAGATATCTTATCATAATCATTTAAAGACATGTACTTCTTTGTAGCATATCTTTTTAATGTGCTCAATGTATATGCTTTTATTTTAGGATTTTCTGTAATCATAACAGCTCCTAAAGCTCCATAAGATTTAGATAGTAATTCTGAAAGTTTTCCAACAAATGTATTTTTCAATACATTATTTACATTTGATATTAGATTGTAGTTAGCAGCATTCATTGTTCCCCATTCTTTTTTCAAATAGATATCTGAACTACTAAATCTAGTTGTATCATAGTTTAAAGCTTGTGTGTAAGCAAACAATTGATCTGCTAGTATTTTATACTTAACAAACTCATCAAGAATTAATTGTTGTTCAGCATTTTTCTTCTGATCAAACTTTTGTTTTTCTCCATACTCTTCAATGTTCTTCAATAATCCAGCAACAGATATTTGTGTATTAGCTAATTGTTGTTCTGTTGTTGGGAATAAAGATTTTATATAAGATAGATCATCACTACTCATTACATTTTTACTTCCTTTAGAATCTAAGTACTCTAGATACTTATCTATGATAGGTTGGTTTAAGAAATAGATTCCTGTATTACCAGCACCAATAGCTTCTAAGAACATGAATGTAGATACTATTGTATCACTCTTAATGATCTTTGTAATAAAAGGTTTGTTAGCAATATCCACAAACGCTGTTGCATACCCAGAAAGTCTTTGAGAGATCAATTGAGTACCATCTTCTGTCATTGTACCAGATAGAGAAATATATTTTTTACCACCTACATCCACTGTGTTATGTGGAAGAACAATACTAAGATCTTTCACAAAGCTTTTTTCTCTTTTAGTAAGAAGTGCCACTTTAGTAGGATCTAAATACACTTTTGATTTTTGTCTCAATGAAAGATTTGTAATGTTAACTGCAGCAATACCTACCCATCTCTTACCAGTGATGAATGCATGACGTAGGTTAGTCATATAGTTTCTATTGATAAGCCTTGCTTTGATGTCTCCCTCATCATACCCTTTTGCTTTATCTAGCACCTCAGACATGTCTTCAAGACCAGCATCATCTGTAGGGTTAATTAATCTATCAAAGTTTTCTTCAAGCGTAAGAAGTTTTTCTAATGAAGCATAGTATTCATTCTCTAATGCTTTCTTGTACATCTTCTTAACATAATCAGATTTTAATTGCTCATTGAATTTTTCAATTGCAAGTTTATTTTTAGTTTCATCTAACTCTGCTTGTTGATTAATAATATAATCACTAGGACTTAAATTGTTTTCAGAAGCTTGCTCTATCATTTCTTGTAAAAGAGTGTAATGATAGTTAAAGAAATCTATCTGATCATTTGTCATTAACTCTCCAATATCAGAAATTCCTTCTGCACTAGCTCTCTCTACTATTTTTAATACATCAATTGTATTAGCTCTAAAATCATCATACTTTTCAATCCTGTCAATATCTTTTTGAATTGTGTTTTCCCAAACTTTAGCATAGAAATCTTTTGTAGCTTGTTCAGAACCTTTATAAGAAACTAGTTTGATTTCTCCATTTTCATCTAAGTAAATAGATTTTAAGTACATGTTTAACTTATCAATATCAAAGTCAGATCCTGCTTTAGTTGTAATCTCTGAAGGAACAATCACTGTATATCCCATATATTCAGGAAGGAAAGCTTTCACTCTAAACACCTCAACTTTATTTAAAGCATCTGTAGGTATACGAAATCCTACACCAGACAATATTTTTTTACCATCAGGTGTGTTATTTAAATAATCTATAAGTTGCTCATCTGTATAATCTTTAAACTTACCTATCTTCAATTGATTCTTAAACCAAGAAGGTAACATAATTTCGCAATAAGGACTTTCACGAGTGTAGAACTTAAGAGTGTCATCTGTTAATACAACGCCTTTCTTTTCTTCTTCTGTAAGAGCTTCATATTCCTTACGAGTAATTTTTGTCCATTGCCCATCTATCTTTCTTACTACACTTCTTCCTTCTGTAGCTTTCTCAAACATTGTTACAGGTGCCTGTACGTGAGGAGCTCCACTCATCTTAGGAGAAACCAATGCATTATTAACTAATGAATAAAGAATACTCTTTATCTGTAAGTATGAAGGAGATGCTTCAAATGGAATTAAGAATTGTTGTGTCTCTGGATCTAACTCAATTGTATCTTTTGCATTTTCAGAAAGTGCTCTTCTCAACATCTCTCCCATCAATGTAGCAGAAACAACAGATCCATCTGCCATTACAAATTCTCCATCAAGATCTTCTACACCAAGTTTTTCTAGAAGTGTGTTATATGCATTTTCATTTAATAAGTTCAAGAACTTTGTGTTCTCTTCATAAGCTTCTTTTGCTTCTGGTGAACTAGGTTCTCCATTATTATAAAGGTCCATACTAGCTATCTTAGTTAACTGAGATCCTCTAGTTTGTGTCTTCTCTCCTTCAGACATAGTTTCTACCTGTGTACCATATATACTCCAAGGCACTTCAATAATATTCTCTATAGGAGATTCATTGAACTTACCATTAACATAAATATCATGTGAAGTTTCAACTCCCACCTTTCTACCAGACACAACAATACCATAACCAATTTCTTGATCAAACATTTTAAGATACATTTTCTCAAGAGCATTTCCTTCTACCATGTGGTAGTAAAGAGGCATTTGAGATGTCTTGTCTAATACAAGATCAATCTCTGTCTTGTTAGCTTTGTTTCCTGATACAATAGGTTTTCTTATAGCAAGTTTAAATTTAGGTATATCTTTCTTTATAAGAGCAGCATCTCTTTTATTTAAAGGACTATTTTCATATGCTTCTTTTAATTCTTTTGTTTTGAATAGATTTTTCTTTAAGAAAGCTTGTCTTGTATAAGCCATGTGCCATTGATGGAATGCTTCAGCTTCTGGACTCCATTGTCCTTCTTTAAGAGCAATCTCTTTGTGCGTGTTATCCATCAACCAAGACATTGCATCTGATTCATCAACCTTAGCATATACATCTCTGATTTCTTGAGGAACGTTAGGAAGAAGAGCAATACTACCAACTATGTTTACATTACTAAATGTTGCTGTATTGGTATGTGATTTATATTCATGATTACCAGGAACTCCTTTTTCTAAAGCTATTCCATCTACAGAGTTGTAAGTTCTCTTTAAGAAGTTATTAAACTCTGGATGATCAAACGTTCTTCTTCTTGGAGACAAGAAAGATTTAATACGTTTTGTCTCATCTAGTTTTCCTTTCTCTGTCTTAAATTGATATGGATCTCCAAATATAAACTTGTGGTATTCAATATTGTTTATCTCATAGTTCAAGTTTAGGAAGTTTATAACATCCATCACTTGTTCTTTAGAAAGATCTTCTGTTAATCTATACTTATTTAAAAACTCTGTATCAAGTCCCATAAACATATATTCATTCTCTCCAACTTGAATTATCTTTCTATTGTTTAAAAGAATGTTAAATGTATCTTCTGATATAGATTCAAATGTAGATTTTATAGATGCATCAATTGCTTCTTTATTTTTAGAAACTTCTTTTTGAATATCTGCAAATGTTTTTGTATCATCCTGAATCATGTTCTCAATCTTCTCAACAATTTTTGCAGGTAGAAGATCTTTCATAAATCTCAACTCTTGAGCTTTGTCTTTTACATATTTATTTTGTTGTCTATTCTCAAGAGCAAGATTGATTTCATCTTCTAGATATCCACTGTAAATAGTGTTTACTTTATCCCAATATTTACCTTCAAGAATATCATCCATAGAGATAACATTCCCTAGATTCATCATCCATTCTGTTGAACTATCCCCAGGAATAAGAACATAGTATTTACCATTGAGGTTTTGATTCATTTCTTGTATGAAACGATCACCTAGCTCTAATCTTGCTGTTGTTTTATTCTTTCCTGTAAAGGCATTTTTATTTCCTTGAATATACTCAACATGTATCTCAGCAATTCTATTTCCATCTTTATCAAAAAACAATCCCCCTAGTTTAAGAATTTGACTTCCTTTAGAGTATACATCTTTTAACTCAGGTCTTTTCTCAAGAAGTTCATCTAATGTTTTAGACTCATTGAAATCATTCTCAAAATAAGAAGGAGCATCATTTTCTGCAAAGGAACTAATACGTTGTCCTTCTACACCAAAGTATGTAGAATCTTTATTAGGATTATTTAGATTTACATATAGCTCAGCTAATGTTCTCAATGGTCCTTCAATACCAAGTTTCTTAGCATCAAAAGTCATTAACTCATTATTCTTTCCTAAGTAAGTCTGTATACTAGCTACAGCATTTGTAAATTGATCAAGTTCAGAAGATTTCTTTCCTTTTATGATTTTTTCTTTATTACTTAAACCTTGATATGTTCCAATAGGAAATTCTATTCCTATTTTAGAAAGGAATGCTAATTGCTCAGGTCCACTTTTAGTTTTAATCTTTAAGATCTCATCTGTGTTTATTCTATATACTTGATTCTGTCTAGCAAAAGTTATTAATCCACCACGACCTTTACCAATCACTTTCATGTTATCAACCCAACCATCAACTGTTTGATTAATAATTGTAAAGATATTAGCTGGTGCAGAGTAAACTTTTAAATCCTCAGAGGTATATTGTATTATAGCTTCAGGTTTTTGTCTTGAGAATGTATTAAAGAATTGTATAAACAATCTCCAATCTGATTCTTCAAACATTGGAAAGTCCATTGTGTGTGTTTCAAGACTTCCTCCCAATGCTCTGAACAAAGCAAGATAGTTAGAATCTTCTTTAGCAAGTTGAACTAACTTCTCTACAAATACATCAACATCATTTGTGTTATGTAATTTATCCATTAGTGTTGTGAACACTCTATTGAAGTTCAAAAGCTTAAATCCTATATCAGATAGTTTCTCTTCAGCAGGTTGAAGTTTAGTTCCAACTTGAACATTAGTTTGATTTAATGCATTTCTTTCTGTAAGCGTTGACAATAAAAACTTAAGAGCACCAGTAGAATAGTTTTTCCAATTTGTAGAGAATGGATCTTGTGCATATTCTTTTCCTGTTTTTTCTTCGTCATTGATAGAAACAACTTCATCTGCATTCACTGTAACACCAATTGTTTTTAAGAACTCTAATGAACGTTTAACTAATTGATTATATCTGTTTTCTCCAAGAGCATCTATTTCTCCAAGTTCTTCATATTTACTTTTTAAGATGGTTAATACATCAGCACCTGACATCTTTTCTGGATTGAATAAAAGATCTTTTCTTCCTTCTTGAAATATGATTAGCTTCATTTGAGCAACCATGTCTTGAACATAATCATTCGTCTGTTGCTCTGTTAATCCAGGAACAGCTCTATACTCAGGAGCATAGGACTTAACTCTCTCAGATATTTTAGCTTCTTTATATTTACCAGAATCAATTGCTTTAAACAATGATTCTTTTAATGCTGGCTTAGTACCAAACGTTTTAAAGAAGTTCATTATTCTATTGAACAGTGCTTTGATTTTATCCAATAAAGATTTAGCTTTGATTTTACCAAGTCTGAAATCAGCAAAGTCATCAGCTATTCTTTCTTTAGCCATTCTATCTGTTACAGCAGGATCTGAGTAGTCATAAACTTTACCAGACTGTCTATCTGTAAACTGTCCTTCTTGGTTTCTGAATTCATTTAATATAGCTTCTCTTTCACTCTCACTCAAGAATGAAGCCCATATACCTTCAAATATCTCATGGTACTCTGTACCTTTTAATCCACCACGAACAAACTTAGCAATACCTTCTTCAAATACACCCCAGGCTTGTTCAGTGTCATTCACTTGAATCATTCTTTCAAGATCTTCGAAAGGAATACCAGGAACATTCTTAGCATGCCAAGCTTTGAATATTTCGAATTCAGCATTGGTCATTCTATCTTCATCAGCAACTCCAACCATTCTAAACTCACTAGGACCATTGTCACCTCTTTTTCTTTTAGATGGATCATATGGAGCTTCTGCAGGTCTACCTTCTAAAGCAGCTAATTCTGCATCATATTTAGTATTTAAGACACCATCTGTAAAATAACCAATATTTAAACTAGATGGTAATTGTGTTTTTGCAACATCTTCTATAAAGTTTTCATCTAAATAGTTTTCTAATTTATCTTGTAAGGTTTTTCCATTGGTATTTTCAAGAGTAGTTCTATCAATTGCTCCTAAAAATAAATCTAAATATCCTCTGTGAGAACTTTTACCTTCAGCTAAATCAAATAATATTTGTTTTAATTGTTCTTTATTAACAATACCTGTAGTAGAACTTACTCCAGCAGGCATTAATAAATTATCATTATAAATATTTATAGCGTTCCCTTCTGAAGTGATGTGTGTTATAAATAATAAATTATCAGGTAAATTATTTATTCTTCTTTCTATATCAGCTTTCTTAGCTTCTATATCTTGTTGTTCTAGTTCTATTGATTGTTGTCTACTCTCTTCAGCTTCTTCTGTAAATGCTTCATAAACTTCTTCAGGAATAGATGTAGAAGCTGGTTTAGAACCTTGTTCTTCTAATTGTTTTCCAAGTTCAGATTCTATTTTTATTTTAACAAATAGTTTAGCTTTTTCTTCGTTTGTAGATTTGTCTAAATCTATTGTTACAATGTTTCCTGGAAGAGCACGTAAGTTAGAATCAACTGCTGCAATTAATTGTGGCTCTGTAGACAGATTATTAATTGTTTCATTAGTCTTTATGTCAACAGAAACATATCCTTCAGGAGAAACCTTTCCTGTAAATACTACAGGTCCTGTTTTAAACTCACCAAAGGTTTGTTCTTTTCCTGAATTCAATTCATATTCTCCAATGATTATGCCTCCAGGTGCTGCTGGTGCTGTTGGTTGATTAGGAGCAGGAGCTGGTTTAGGTGGAATCTTATCATAAGGAAGAACGTTCCCATCTGTAATATATGAATACTTCTGTTTATAAGAAGCTTGTGTTTCTGTTGGAGCAGCTGTATGTGTTATTAATGGAGTTTCTTGTGTTGATCTTTTAGAACCATCAGGATTTTTTCCAGACAACAAATATGATTGGTAGTTAACCCATTCAACTTTTGTTATATTCCCATCTTTATCAGCTCTGTATTCTGTAAACTTCTTAGATGGACCTAACTTAAGCGTAGTGTTGTTCACTGTAATAAATGCATTTTGTAACGCATCCATTACTTCTTGTTTACGCTCAGAGATTTTAGATAATGGAAATGCTTTATCTCCAATCTTAAATGTCATATTAGCAGTGTCTATTCCTATTTGACTAGCAGTTTTAGTATCAGCTTTTGATGTCCAATAAAGAATGTTTTGCAAGAAGTTAGAATAGGCATAGTTAATCTTAACAGGTTTACCTGTATTAGATTGAGTAATCATTTCTTTAGCAATAGCTTCTATTAAACCAAATGCTGAAGTAGCTTGAGCGTTTGTTAAGTTCTTATTGTTAACATAGTCTAAAAGATCTCCATATTGAATAAGTGTTACACCTTTATCATAAGATAACAACTGTCCTTTATGTGAAACCTTTCCTGTTGTAACAACTTGAATAAGTCCTTCTGTATTAGCAATGATATCTTCAGCATCATCACCAAGTATAACTTCTACGTTATTATCTTCTTGTACACCATTTACTGTATTTTTTCTAGGAATACCTCTAGAGATGTCAAATGAATATGGTGTATATCCTTTTTGCTTGAACACCTCAGCTCTGAATATTTTATATGCTTCAAGAGCTCTTTCTGCTTCTGCTTCTTGACCAGCTTGCATTTTAACATAACCACCTACTGTAACAGATTTGGCAGAAGTCATTGTTTCAAAAACAACATTATCAAGGATTGTAGGATTTTCTTCTCCAACCTTTGATAGTGTTTCTCCTTTTTCATTAACAAAGAAATCTCCTTCAGGTGTCTGTAATATAAACACCTGTGCCATAAATCCTAATTCAACATTAGTTTGATCTGTTGTTAAAGGCTCTGTAATATTCTTTTCATAAGAAAGCTGTACAATTCCTTCTAAGCCAAGTTCTTTAGCATTGTTAGGAGTGACAATAATAACTTTATACTTGCCTTTGCTTTTAAAGAATTTCAGATTGTTTAAAAACTTTCTTGCTCTAACAATATGTGGAAGTTTATTCTTAACCTCTCCAGCTGTATCTTCAGAAGGTGTACTTGTTTTTAAGAATAAAATAGATGCATCTGCTCTCATATCTTCAGAACCTGCAATATTACTTTGTGAAGGATTTATTGTAACCACTGTAGCAGAACCTTGTTCTAGTTTCTCTTGTTGTTTATCAAGAGTTTCTTTATCCTTTGCTAGTTTCTCTTCTTCTGTTTGTAGCTTCTCATATCCTTTTAATATAGAAGAATTTATATTTTGAATATTACCAGCTAAGTCTTCTACCTTTATTGTTCCATCATCATTTAAAGCTAACACCTTTACAGTGGTTAGTTCTGAAAGATCTACATTAAGATCATCTGCAGCTTGTTTAGCTTCTTCTCTAGTGTCGTAGTATTTAACTTCACCTGCAGGAGATGTCACTTTAAATTGATCACCAGCTTTTCTAACTTTAGCAGGAGAGAAACCAGGAATTTGATATTCTCTATCAACTTCTGCTGTTTCTTTTTTACCAGTCTTATTTAAGAATCCAAACTTCTCATCTTGAGGAAATAAAGAAGTTTGTCCTTCTTCTTCCTTTTCTTTCTGTAATTCTTCTTCTTGTGCAAAATACTTATCAAATCCTTTTTCTGTAGAAAGATCATCAAACATTTTACCAGCTCCTTCTTTTCTAGCTATTATTTTATTCAAGTCTTCAGCATATGTTGAAAGATTTGAAGTTTCATCTATTCTTAAATTACCAAATTCTACTATTGGAGAAAACTCTTGACTATTAAGTTCAAAGTTAATCAGTTCATTAAATAACTTTGGATCATTAATTTTATTAGAATTTAAAGCAATGCTTATTTTTTCAGATAGAGTTCTAAGTTTTTTAATCTCTTCACGTTTAGCTGTTCTTTCTGCAGGGGAAAGATTGGTAAGAGACTCACTTAATTGATTTGCTTTTTGTTCATATACATCACTTAGTTCTTTTAATCCTTTTTCACTAGAAGTTAATGTTAAAAGATCATTAGTAAGAAGTGGATTTACTTGTGCTATAGATGTTTGTATTTCTGAAAGTCTATCATTAGCATCTTGTTGAATATAAGAAAAATGTGAAAGATCTGTTTTCCAGTTCTCAAACATACTGTATTTTAATGATTCAGCTTTCTCATCATCTGTCTTAGGATCTATTATTCTTTTGTAAGGATTATTAAAAGTTGAATTAATAGAAGTGTTTATATCATTAATATTATCAGCTTTTGTTATTAATGCATCTACATATTGATTAACTGTAGTTTTGTTTGAACTACTAAAATCCATTCCAAATGTTTTTTCAAACTCATCTTTAGGAAGATCTTTTAACATCTGTAATTGTTCAATTGTAACATCATGCATTCCTACAGGAATACGAGAGTTTACAAATCCAAAGAACATGTCAGCTTTTAAATTCTTAAACTTAAATATGTTTCCAGCATTAACAGCTTCATTCATCTGTTTTGCTATCTCAACACTTCTTGATGTATCTTCATACTTATTAGAAAGTACACCTGTCATTCCATATTGATTTAATATGTTAAGTGTACTATTAAGTCTTTTATTATCTGCTTTTGATTTACCTGTAATTTTATTTACAATAGGTCCAGTAACAGCAGCTGTGATAGCACCAATCACCATGCTTTCTATACCTTCAGATGAACCAAATTGTTCAGCCATTCCTTTGTTTGTAGAAGCCATTGCTTCTTTTACAAAGTCCCAACTTTCTTTTCCTTGTGCTTTATATTTTCTTGTGTAATAATCTTCTACACCAACTTGTGCAGCAAACTGTCCACCTTCTTCATAAACACCCTCTGTAAATATATTAATAGCTTTTGGTTTAACAAACTCCCAAGCTTTACCAGAAAATGTTTGTGGAAGTTTTTTCTCAAATGTATTAAGAGTTCCTTCTTTCAATCCTATTTTACCTGCACTACCAAAATCTTTTAATGCAGAAGATGTAACTCCTCTTTGTGCTCCTGTAAATGATTTGAATAAATTACTAAACTGCACAGCATTAGATACAGTGAGAAGAGCCATGTTAATACCAAATCTAGCATTCATAGCATCTGTAGCATAATCTTCTATTTGTTGAACTACTTCTGGTGTAGGATCTTCATTATAATTATCTAATCTGTATTGTTCTGTAAGTTGTTCTTTTATTGTTCTATACGATTCTCTTGATTCAATAGCTGCTTCTGTTCTTGCAGATCCATATATAGACATTCCATATCTAAATCCATTATTTAATTTTGTGGCAGCAGCAAGTTGCCCCATTCTTTCAATGTTCAATAATGTTTTACCAGACTTACCAGCAGCTCTTGCAAGATCTAACACTTTATCAACTTTGTTAGCACCTGCAAATAATTTATTTAAATATAAAGAAGCTTTTCCTATTTGTACAGCAACTAAAGGAATAGCACCCACCCCTTCTGTAACAGCTCCAATAATAGCATCTTGAGCAACAGCACCAGCAATTGCTCCCACCATAAACCCTGAGTTCTTTAATATCTTATCTCCCCAGAAGTTTGCTGATCCATATGTAAAAGGAATAGCTGTAGCAAGTCCTCTTGATCTTTCATAGTCTGTTACATAGTTTGGAAAATAATCTTCTACATTTTTTATCCAATTATCAACAGATGCTTCATATCCATCAGGATTTGAAAGATCTCTTAAACTCATATTTTTTGCTGCTTTTATAGTATTAGGAATTGTAGCAAATGATTGTCCAAACGTTCCTAATGCAAATGCTCCCATTTTAATAAGACCATTTCCTAATTGAGCAAGTCCTGATTGTTGTAATCCATATATGTTTTCAAGATTAACACCTCTTTCATATAATGGATAACGTTGATTGGCTACCAATTCACTTTTAGAAACCATACTAAAAGGAGCATTTGGACCACCAGGTGCAATACTTCCTTTGAACCTTCTTGCTTGTTGAGCAGTGATTCCTTGAAAAGATTGATTATATTGTCCTGGCATTGCTAAACCAATTTCACTATCAATTTTTTCAAAAGCATCTGCAGCTGATCCAAGAGGTCTATCTACACCATCATCATAGTTTCTATCAGAAACATTATCTATAAGTTCGTTGTCAAAAATTGGCATAATATATTTTATTATTTAAATAATGTATTTACTGTTCCTGGTCCTATTAAAGTTAGTAGCTCTTGTAATTCTAATTCATTTACATAACCACCATTATTTAAAACTTTATTATCCCAAACTTTATTATTATTATAATAATATAATCTAACTTGGAATTTATCATTGCTTCCACCATTATTATTTTTACTTCCTTCAACATCTGCTCTAACTCTAGTTGCAAGCTTAGTATTATTTATACCTGGAAGTAAATTACTATATCCAGAAATACCAGCAGTTGCTCCATCTACTTTATCTCCATCATTGGTTGTTTTAGCCTTAGAACTATTAATACTATATTTAAGTTCTGTAATAGGATTTATATATGAATATTTAGTAACCCAATTATTAAACTCATCTCTAGTTAATGGTATTTTTTGTGTACCTGATGTCCCTGTTAAAAGTAATGTAGCACTACCATCATAATTTTTTTCATAAGAATATGATCTATTTTTATCAGCTCTTATTCCTTCTACTGTTTCAGGATTAAAATCATCAGGCTTTGCTGAATTTAATGCACCAAAAGTTTGAAAATCTTTTGTTTTAATTCCTATAATTTGATTAACAATATTCATATCGTCATCATTCTTTCTACTTAATTCAATTATTTTTGTTTGATATTGAGGACTAAGATCAAATATAGTATTTTGTTGTGCAGTTTGTTTTTTAGTATTTAATTTAGCAATCTCTCCTGAACTAACTGTTCTTATCTTTTTTATTACATTTATTATAACTTTTTCATTATCAGACAAAGACTTGCCATTAAATTCATTATATAAAGCTAATGCAATAGGATAATTCTTTGTTCCTTTATATTTTGTTAATATACCATCTGTCATCTGAGATCTTTGTTCATTTCCTCCACCTGATCTAACAGTATATTGAATAATAAATTTATTAGCATCATCTTCAAAATCAGAAAGTTCCATTGCTGAAAAATTCTGGTTTTTTATTTTAACACCAGGTAAAGTTTTATAAACATCTGCTATTTGTTTTTCAAATCCACTACCTGCATCCTTTGCTGATTTCCATAATTTACTATAAAAATTATATTGTTTTGAGTCAGCTTCTATTTGTTCTACTATCTCTCTTTTTTTATTATCATCTATCTGAGTAGGGTCAGTTTTGTAATCTTGATAATACTTTTTTGCTGTAGCTAATGCTCTTGCTTTTTGTTCTGGTGTTTTTGCATTTGGATCTATTATTCTTGCTAAGTCTTTTAGACCTTTATTTACATCAGCTTCAAAAGCATCTGCTTTTAAATCTATATCTCCTAAGGTTTCTTTCTGAACGTTTGTTTTTATTTTATCATCTTTTACAATTGGTTTGTTTTTATTTAGTTCTCTGTTATATTTTTCAACTTCCATGTTAAATCTTGCATCTTCTCTATTTGCACTTCTTACACTTAAAGAAAAACTAGCAGCTGCTTCTCTTTCTCTTTGTCTTTCTTTTGCTACATCAAACTCAAATTTCTTTACTTCCATGTAAGCTTGCCATCCAGGATTAGTTTTAAATTCTATAGATTTACTTTCATTGTCAAGGTCTTTTGCAAGATTAGTTAAATATTTTTGTGTATAAATTTTATATTTATAATTTGCTTCTTCCCCAACACTATCAATTTTTTCTAAATCTTTAGCCATTTCTTGATCAATACCACCACCACTAGCTAGATAGTTATTAGCTTCATTTATTTCATTTTCAAGATTTTTCTTTTCTTCAGCACTTGTTTTTGGATTATTTAATTTTAAAGTGGCATCTACTATAGCCTCAGAAAACATTTCTCTTTTCTCATTATATGTTTTTATAATATCTTGTTGAAAAGTTCCATAATTAGAATCTTTATAATGATATTGTGCAGTGATGTTTAGTTGTCTCATTTCAGTTTCACTTAATGAGTCATAAAAGTTATTTAGTATTTTTTTAGCTCCTATACCTTTCACTTTAGTATTAAGCATCATTCTATCAAGTCTAGGTTGTCCTCCTTTAGAAGCATCTGAAGATTGTGTACCATCAGAATTATAATATATAGTTCTTCCTTGACCATCTCTTAAATAAGGATTATCAATAGATACATCTGTTTCTTTTAATTTAGAAGCTAAATCTCTTAACTTTTTATCTACGTCTGTATATTCAATATATTCTCCATTATACGATGATTTTAAATCATCATCTCTTAAATAATCATTTACACCATAATTGAATATCCATTCATTTTCTACAGCTGATTTACCAGATTTTTTAGCTTCCTCCATTCTACCTTGTTCTTTTCTGATCTTTGCTGTAGAAGAAACAGCATTTTGAATAATAGGGTCTTTAACAATTTGACCAGTCATTCCATTAACAGAATTAACTAATTGAAAGTTAGAAAAATCAGAAGCCATAAATCCTTTGAGGTCGTTTCCTAACTCATTTATTTTAGATTGTAAATATGCTCTTCCTTTTTCTTTTGCTATATCTAATCCACCTATAGCATCAATGTTAGATTGAATTTTTGTGATGCCCTCATCATATTGTTTTTGTTTTTGCATACCAACTTCAACCATTGCTTCAACAGGCAATTGTGCTACGTAAGGGTTAAAGGTTGGAATTTTATCAGTAAAAGAAGCCATAATATTTATATTGTTTAGCAAATGTAATTAAAAAGATTAAATTCTCCAATAGATAAAACACTAGTGGAGAATTCTTTATAATCAAATTAGTTATTATTAATCATTTTATTTTATTTAAATCCTCTTACAATAGAGCTTTGTACATATTTGTTTTTCACTTTACCACCATTCTTTTTAGGAGCAACTTCATCAATATACCCTTGCTCTTCTTTTTCTTGATCATAAGGAGTGTATTCAGAAACATCTTGTATAGGAGCATTTAAACCTTGTGCTACAATAGGACCACTTGATAGTGATGGTGTAGAAGTTTGTTTTTTAGAAACTTCTTCTTTAACTATTGGAACAAGATCTATTACATTCCCTTTTGAATCACGAACAATTTTATGTGTAGGTTTTCCATCAGGTCCATATACATAAGGCATGTTAGGTTGAAATAGAGGATTCATATTTATAGCTCTACCCTTATTATCATATCTGTAATTATATAAATTTTCATATATACCAAGAGTTTTATTTTCTAATTTATTTTTAGCAATTTTATCAGATATAGAATTTAATGCTGCCTGTGTTGTTGCTTTTGTATTAGAAAGAGCTTCTGCTTGTCTTCCATATTGTCTATCAAATATATCTAAGTTTTTAAGCTTAGCATTGTTTAATGTTTGTCTATTTGCATCATATACACCAGCTTGCATTGCTTGATTAGCTCTAAATTGTTCTCCAAGAACTTTCTCATTAGCTGAATATTTTTGAGCATTTAGTATTCCTTGTGCAGCAGGATTATATCCAACCATTTTTTGCATTGAATTATAATCAGCTTGATTTGCATTTAATTGATCTTGATATGAAATATCATATGGTGTTGCAAGATCAGGTTGAAATCCTTGTGCTTGTACAGGTTCTAATTGATTAGTAGCCAAAGCATTCATCTCTGGATATAGTTGTGCATAATCAAAAGCTTCTTGATCTGATGGTCTTATAAAAGGAAGAATTTGATTAAATAAATCTGCCAGTTTATTTCTTTTATAACCCTCAACTTCATATTGTGGATCTTCTTTTTTATCAACTGGAACTTCAGCATATAGGTCTTCTTCTTTTTCAGGAGTTTCTTTTTTCTCTTCTCCAAAATCAGCACTTAAGAATTGTTCTCCTACATATTTTGTTTTACCAGTAGCTTTATCATCAGGTTTTATTTCAGCTATTGATCCAATTTTTTTAGCTCTAGCATTAAATGCTTTTGCAAAATTATCTACAGTTTCAGGTTTTTTAGGATCAAACTTATCCCAATCAGGATACCAAGCATGTTTCTTTTTAAATGCTTCAACCTGATCAGGAGTAACATTAAACAATCCTGTTGTTGAATCTTTTTTCTGATTTTTAGGTATTTCACCAAGAGCGTTTGCATTTTCTGAAGTTTCTGTTTTTTTAGTTGTTTTAGTAATTCTTGTTTTATATTCCTTACTTCCATTTGATAAAAACTTACCTGTCCAATAATATCCTTTATCATTAGCTTCTTTTTCATCTTTAAAAGTTAAACCATTTTGTGCTTTAGGAATAGACTTACCATATCTAGCAGATTCTTGCATTGCTTCTTTATCTATTTTAAACTTACCTCTTGCAAGGTCATCAGCAACTATTCCATATTCTTCTGCTGTATCATTAATAGCATTTTGTATATCAGCAGCTTTTATTTTTCTATCTGCTAATGTTTTTAATTTCATGTTAGCTCCATTAATACTAGCTTCTAAAGAAGAAAGTTTTAGTCTATCAAATGAATTTTTAACATCTAAATCATTTAATGAATTTGTAGATGTAGCTATAATTTTATTTTGTCTCTCTTCTTGTTTAGATAAATCAGAAACATAATGTTTAAACTTCTTACCTTTAGCTTTATCATCTCCTAATAAAGAAACAAATTGATTAGGTATTTTTAAATTACCATACACTGTTAAATTCTTTTCTCCTGTCTTAGGATCTATTAACTCTGCTGCTGGTTCTTTTTCCACTTCAACATTAGCATCAGCTTGTTCAGTTCCATATTCAGCATAATCTGTATAAGAATCTTGATCTCCTTGACCATACTTAACTCCAATACCTGTTTGTTTTGATCTAGGATCATATTTATCATGAGAATTTCCTACAAATTCTATAGTTTCTCCTGTACTAGGCATGTAAGGATTATGTGATAATGTTCTAACTCCTCCTCCCCAAGTAGTTTGTACTTGTCCATTTAAAGCAGATCTTCTAACTTCTCCACCATCTTTATAAGTTTGCATAGCTTCTTCTGATGGATTTCTATATTGTCTTAAATGTCCACCAGCTCTGAATTCATCTTGATGAGCAAACTCAGCAAAGTCTTGAGCATCAAGCTCACCAAATCTAGCAATCACTTGTGGATTGTATTCAGGGTTCATGTATCCACCATCTTTTAAATGACTTCTATATCCTGAATGTATTCCAGGAATCATATTGTTCATAGCCATACCTTCTATGTTTGCTTTTGTTTGTCTGTTATATTTATCAATATCATGTTGATTAGTATCTAACATTCCTCCAATCACTGAACCTGCAAAACCTCCAACTGGTCCAAATATACTACCAATAGATCCACCTATTTGACTACCTGCATTATTATTTCCCATAATACCTGATGCCATACCTCCATAAGGATTTTCTCCAAATCCACCACCACCTGCACTTGCTAATCCATATTGAGCTCTAGGAATACCTCCTCCATGATAATATTGTTTTACATTAGAATCATTCAATGGTTCATATCCAAGATCATCATATAAATAACCAGGAGCATATGTATTTTGTATTTCTCCACCACCTTGTAATCTAACACCATCTCTAGCAAGTACATTTGTACCTACACCATATGTAGGAAACATTTGATCAGGTTGTATAGGATTATCCCAAGGAGTTACATATCTTCTTTTTTTTTCTTCAGCTCTAGTACCAGATGCTTTAAGAGTTATGTCACTAACTTTCTTAGCTTGCTCAGCTCCTCTCTTAGCTTCTTTTTCTGCTTCTAAAGCTTGTATTCCTCCAATGATACCACCTATAATAGGAATACCTTTCATAGCATCAAAACCTCCTCCACCTCCACTACTACTATCTTGAGTTGGACCTTCAGATGATGCTAAAGGATTACCTTGTACTTGTTGTATTGTATCAGGTATACCATTATTATCTATATCCCAGCTATTATAATTACCAGGAGAAGCTCCAGGTCCTTGCATTTTACCCATTGTCTGTGGACCAATGGTATATGGAGAAACATTAGCAGCTGAATTATTATTAGCATATGGAGCACCACTAGTGTTTTTCATCATAAAATTTGGTGCAATTGTAGTGGTATCAGTAGCTGTCTCTGCAGCATCTACAGCCCAATCAGGAAGATTAACTCCAACAGCTGCTCTAGGAATACGATTTCCATATCTAGCACCTCCACCAGACATTCCTCCACCCATACTACTAAACATTTTCATCATTCCAGATAAATCCATTCCACCTCCACCACCAGAACTTTGTTTAGCTGCTGCTGCTTTCTCAGCTGCTGCTCTTCTTTCTGCATCAGTGTAGCCAGTAATCATTTTATCTATTGCATCATATTCAGCTCTATAATTAATCATCTCAGGATTGGCTACAGTATCACCTCCTATGTAAGCACCCATTTGAGCTTTCTTAATAGATTTCTTTGCTTCAGGATGAGCTTTAAAGAAAGCTGCTTCTGTTGGATATTTAGCATAAAACTGTTTTTCAGTTTTAACTTTAGCGATTTTTAAAAATTGTGCTTTCATAATTATTCGTATTTGCTCAACCATCCACCTGGTTGTGGTTTGTTATAGTTTGTAAAGTTAAGTAGATTATCTAAGTTCTGCAAACCTTTTTGTTCTTGTCTTAATCCATTCTTAGCCATTCTAGGTTTTTTACCTTTTGGATATTCAGTAACATAGTTAGCTCCTTCAAAGATATAGTCTTCTCCTGGATACATCATTTGTTCTTCTCCTGTATCTGCTATACCTAATATTGGTTGAGTTAAAGCTTTACCTGTTCTAGGATCTTTCTTCATTGTTATGTTACCTCCTGAGATTCTTGTTATCTCTCCTGGATGATTCCATTGTCCTCTGTCATCTTTAATAACTCCTCCTTGTTTTTGTTGAGGAACTTCTTCTTCTTCTTCTGTTTGAGATGCAGCAGCAGCTCCAATTCCACCAATACCAAGATAAGGAGCTACACTTTTCATTGAACCATATACAGCTCCAGGATTACCATAGAAACCAAATGCTTTATCTTTCTTTATAGCATTTTCCCATAACCCTTTAGAAAATTGAGTTTGTGAATTAAATCCAGGCTTCACTCTACCTAAGTCTAAACGTTTAAGATATTCATTTATACTCTCATAAGTACCTGTACCTCTTCTTGGAATACCATCCCTAAATACAGGTCTTGTTGTATTCTGCATATCTAATCCTGGAATACTTTTATAATATTCTGGATTAGCAATATTTTCAACTTCACCTCTCCATTGTCCAGGTTTAATATTAACATTCCAAGTTGATTGTCCTGTAGGTGAATTAAATATTAACTCCCCACTAGGAGTTAATTCTGATACAGTATAATTTACACCTGATGTATTGTTTTTACTAATTATATTATTTAATAAATCTATGTTCTCATTAAATACTTTAGCATACTTCTCATTCGATAATGGTATTTGATCTTTTAAAACTGATCCTCCTGTTGTAGGATTGTATACCATTTGATCTATTTCTGCACCAGGTTTAAAATTTAATACTTCTCCTTTGGGTGTAAACACTGTTTCTTGAAATTCCTTTTCTGTCATTTTAGAAATAACATCTTTATCTTTAGAAGATGCTTGGCTTAATAAGTCTTCTTTAGTATATCCTGATTTATTTCTAAGAGTAGGTTTTATCATATTCTGTGATTCCCATATTTCATTATTTAATCTCTCCCACTCAGGTGTACCTGGAGCATGTCCATTAATAGGTCTTCTAAGATCAATGCCTCCTGGTCCAGGTACAGGTGATGTATATTGAGGTCGTGCTGAATATATATTTTCTGTTGTACCATCAATATTAAATCTTATTTCAGATGGAGGAGGAGCTAACTGATTATTTACATTCCATCTTTCAGTTCCCCCACCCATAGGGTTTTCTTGCATACGAGCATATTGTTCTGCAGTTTCTTCTGCAGTCATTCCAAATAAACCACCTGGAGGACCAGGTACAACTCTATTTCTATCTATCAAATGTCTTGTGAACAATTCAGATTCAGCACGAGTTAAACGTCCACTATTGTAAG
>Ga0181346_1000325_pt1 | contig 20333 bp, 22 predicted proteins | sample Su13VDMM15DN_FD_130100 | JGI IMG/M metagenome (GOLD analysis project Ga0181346, IMG submission 130100) | Freshwater viral communities from Lake Michigan, USA - Su13.VD.MM15.D.N | ecosystem: Environmental > Aquatic > Freshwater > Lake | place: USA: Michigan | collected 2013-07-15 | reverse complement strand
CTTGTGATATATACCAATGGTTGAAGCATTTGATAATGAATTATTTAACATATTTGTATTACTTTGTATATGAAAATGGAGAGGATGGTTCACAACGGTAGTACCAATACCAATATATGCATTACTTGATACAATCATGGTATTGCTTGTATTATAGCTTATTGTTTTTAGAAGGTTATCATTTGAATAACCATACGGGAGTGCTATGGTTAAAATAGCATTTGATAGAGACGCCGCCTCATATAAATTTGTAGAAATGTTGTCATTTAGGTCCACGCCAATATAAGTACGTCCTGAAGATGATATACCGAATACAGTATTACTTGTACCATCTATATTTTTGGCATTTACTACGGCAATAGGATAAGCGCCACCTTGTTGCGATACGGTAAATGCTGAAAATTGTTGATATTCTGTATTATTAATCGTTATACCTGCAAGACCAATATTTGTATCTGCTAAATTAAAAGTTTCGGTGGTTGTAAGAGATCCGTTTACCGTTAAATTTCCATAAACTTGAATCGTACTAATACCGACATTACTACTTATAAAAGACCCATATATTCCTTCATTCGTTTTTATAGACCCTTGAACGTGTAGCTTATACTCAGGTATAGTTGTCCCAATTCCAACATTTGGAAGTATAATAAATCTATTTGTAGAAGTATTGATATTAACAATATCTATAGCATTTGAAGATATATTGAATGGAATAGTATTTGTAGAAGACGAATAGAGTTGTATATTACTACATACAACACTTGGTGTCTGTATTGGTTGAGAATTTATAATATTTCCTATAATCGTAATATTGCTATTTACGACAACATTTCCACCAAAGTTAAAAAGAGAACTATTAAATGTCGCAAGCTCTTTTGAAATATCTGCTATTCTATTTATAGATTCGTCATAAATTAACGATTTTATTATTAAGTTGCTACTATTATTGGAAGTTCCAATTTGAATACTATCTAAAAGAATGGAAGTTTCATTACAGGAAGAAGCTATTTCTAACAGATTTGATTGTGTATCTGAAAATAGTTTTAATCTCTCGTTTGTAAAAATTCGACTTCGTGGTTCTACCAAAGTGTAAGCACCTATCTGTATAGACATTAATTTTACCCTACACGATCATTAGAGAAAAAATGAGATTTATTTTACTTATATTTTATAAAAATTTATAAATATTTAATATTTAATACATGCCAATAACGCCATATTGACGGGTCGTGTTTCAGCAGCTACTTTTCTTGTACCACCTTCTGTCCATACATATCCAGTATTACCACCAATACCACCCCCAGTGAGAGCCGTTTTATTACCACCATCGATAAGATCAGATCTATCAGTAGTAGTATGACGATGATCTTGGAAAGCATGATCTTGGATCGTACTATTAAATGCTCTTCCGCTATCGTAGGTTGTTTGATTATCCGCCCAACCACGAATAAATACACCACGGAGATCTGGGACTTGGAGGGAAGTTGTTCCAACACCTACACCGTAAGTAGTTGAAATGACATTAAAAAGAGGAGCATATGTTGTGCGAGATATAGATGCTCCATTACATTTGAGCCATCCAATCGGGGCGCTACTTGTAGCAAAATGTAAGATCATTCCTGTTAATTCTGGTATGATTACTTCTCCATTTACATGGAGATTTGCCAATGGAATCGTAGTTCCAATTCCAATGTTTCCAGAAAAACAGCCATTTCCTTCTATATGAAGGGGATAAATGGGGAGGGTCGTACCAATACCGATATTGGATGAAAAATATCCACTGCCTTGAACATGAAGTTTTGCTATGGGAATCGTTGTACCTAACCCAATATTTCCACCATATGCTACACGAAGAGCAGGAACCGCGGTGCTTATATCACCGTCATAGAAATCGGCTACAGGATAGCCAGTTCCAGAACCAGATTGATAAACTGTAAAAGCGGATCTTGACCCAGATTGATTACGAATTGAAAGATTGCTATTAATTGATAAATAGGTGCTTATAGGAGTATTTGATCCATTTACAATCAAATTGCTTGTATTCAGTCGATTTGTAATCGTTCCAACAATATCTACATCAATCGGTTTTAATGAAGTAACTGTTATATTTGATCCAAAGAATGTACTTGCATATACCGTACCAATGCCAACATTGATTGTATTAATATTTGTAATTGTTCCGGAGGAAATTGTCCCAACTGTAATATTAGGTATATCTGGGTTCACAAGAGAAGGAGAATTAGATGCTATAATTGCAGCATTGGCAACACCTCGTAAATTTCCATAGATATCCTGTGTTGTGATACTATTACCTGCTGTAAATGAACTGGCTACTGCCATATTGGATGATACATTTAATGTATATGCGCCAACATTTGTAGTTCCAATACCAAGATTACCTGATATCAAAATAGCTTGTCCAACATCCAGGGCGACACGAGGAAGTGTCGTGCCAATTCCAATATTTCTTGAAACAATAGCGTCTCCTATAATATCTATATTTTTTCGTATAATGGTTGTACCTATCCCAACATTTGCATTAAATAATACTGCACCTGTTCCAATTTCAATATTACTTGTAAAGAGAGCGTCTCCTATTATATCTAATTTTGCTCTTGGAATAGTTGTCCCTATACCGATAGTTGAATTATCATCAACATATAATCCAGACGATGAAATACTTGATCTTAAATATACATGCCCTTGCGTCTCAAAACCCCCCGCCCCTGCATCAAGGGCAGGGTCTAATGGTAGTACTGCCGAAACCAGAATTGAGCCATCCTGCTTATTATATAATAGGGTCTTTTGATTCCCTATAGTTAAGGACAGTCCATTATCGTTTTTTAGTTTTATATAGGATGTTGTATAGTTGAGTGAATTATTATTATTTGATAATCCAATAGAAAGTGTATTTGTACTATCGATACCTATATGATAATTACTACCTCCTGGACGTTTTAACTGATAATAGGGAGCACTTGATGTAATAAGCGTACTTGAATAATTATTACCATATACAGATATACCTGGAGTGATAGGGTTATTATCTATTTTGTAAGTATTAACTTGAAGAATACCATTTGAGTTTCCAACAATAGCATCGGTAATTTCACTCGTATAATTGCTATTTATTGAAATAAGTACATTTGATGTTTTAAAATTTACCAATGAATTAGCGCCGCTTGTACTGGGAATAAAATAGGTTGGATCTGCCTGTCCAACATAAATATTTATGGTTGGACCACCCAATGTTCCATCAACATAAAAATTGTTAAATATAGCATTTGAATTTACAACTAAATTTAATGTATTGATATTGGATGTTGAAATAGTTGATATATTTGTAATATTTGATAAATTTAGATTGCTTGTATTTATATTACATCCTACCAGAGAATTCGCCTGTATATTTTTTAATCCCAATACAGTTGAATTTGTTGTATCTATCACTCTGCCTGAATTCAATAAAGTAACTGATTTTATATAATATGTATTGTCAAATATAGCATTACCATTTGAAGTAAGTTGAATTTTATTGTTTGACCCTATATTTATACTTCCATTTCCATCTATGCTAAATATAGGCGTATCATTTGATAAAGCATATAAAATTCCTTTATTTGGCATATCTTTATGATACACGCCTATCGTGGCATTATTTGATAGGGTAAAATCAAGAAGGTTTGTATTACTATTTAAACATAAATCCAAAGGATTTCGTACAATGGTTGTACCTATGCCAATATAGGCATTTTTTGAAATAATTAGCGTATTACTGGTATCATAACTTGTTGTTTTTATAAGACTATCATTTGTAAAAGAAGATGGTAAATATATGTTGAGCATGGCATTACTTTTTGACGACTTCTCGTACATATTCATATTTGTACTGCTAACTATATCTGTACCAATATAGGTATAACCATTTGGCGATATACCAAAAATAGTATTACTTGAACTAATTCCTTGAGCTAATTTAAAACTTACTAATGAATTTGAACCTGTTTGTTGAGATATATAAACAGCTGGGTAATTATTAGGATTTTTATTAATAATCTTAACACTTGTTGCATTAAATTTTGCTCCAGAAAGGTTTACTGATTTTGTAGCATTCATAAAACCATTCACAACCATATTACCATAAAAATTTATATCCGGAGAAGCATTTAAATTACTGCTAATAAATCTTGTATATATTCCATCGGATGAATATATAGATCCTTGTGTTTGTAATTTATACAGAGCAATGGTTGTTCCTATTCCAACATTTGTTTGTATGATAAATTTATCAAAATTTGAAGTATTTAACGAGACGGTATCTGTATTTTCCGTAGTTTTTCTAATAGAAAACGGTTTATAATCATTTGACATGGCATATACATAGACATTGCTACCAATAATACCATTGTTTATCTGTACTGGTTTATTATTATTACTAATAAGTCCAATAATATTTATATTACACGTTATAGTAATATTACCATTTAATATACAAGATGGTGTATTAAGAGTTGATACATCTCTTGTCATATCAAGTATTCTATATGGGTTAATTCCATCTATATAGGATTCTATTATAACATTACTGTTATGGTTTGACGATCCAATATGTATAGATGAAATAGCATTTATATTGCTGAGAGAAAAAGATGTAATATTACATCCAGATACTAATTCTAATAAATTTGACTGAACATCTGAATATAATTTGATTCTTTCATTATTAAATGTCCGTATATTATTGTTTGTAGTGTTGTCATGTATACCTATCTGTATAGACATTGGATTCTAACAGATATTCAGAGAAAAATGAAGATATAAAATACACTCTATTAATTAATTACATCATTTTATATTTATGGGGTATAAAACATATATCCATATAGCGATACTACACCAAATACTATAGTGGTTATAGTAATAATAGGAGGGAATTCATTCGTTTTAATGGGTATATAATAAAGCGTATCTTTTAATCGTTTTGATAATTTTTCAATATTCATATTATGAGCAGCAGCAACATCACTCATAGAATGATACATTGCCTGCTGGGTTTGTATTCTTCGTAGAGCACGAAGAACACTTTTATAGGGTCGGTTTAGATAGTTTGCTATTTCAAGGACTGTATGATTGTGAAATGACATATAATATATTTCCTCAAGGTCCTCGCGTGTCCAATTATGATTCTTGTTTGTTTCTTCGGGTATTTCATCAAGTATTTCCTCTTCAGGTGTTTCCTCTGTTATATATTCGTCATCATTAATTGGATGAATTTTCATAATTAAAAATATGTATTACTGAATTTTAATACTGATGTTCCCTTAATATGTTATTTCTTTTGAGTTTTTTCTTTTTTCTTAGATTTCATGCTTCCACCCACTGTTCCATATGATGGTAATAGCGTGTTCATGGTATTGAAAGGTAAACCCTGTGTAGAAGAAATCCCCCCTTGATTACCGGCAGAAAAAGCTCGGTGAAGAGAACCGGCAATAACGATTTCGGGTGATCCAGCGACCTTTTGAGGATCGTGATTCGCATCTGTCAAACCTCCCGTATTTAGAATACGGTTTCCGTCCATAGCGCCACTCATTGGAGTAGAAACAGTCTGTGCTCCTCCCTTTACTCGTTTTGTACTTCCTTTTGATTTATTCTTTTTCTTATAACCACCACCTGGGGTCAGTGGTTGCTGTAGTTGAAGTGGTTGAGGTGGTTGAGGAGATTCAAGGACAGGAGGAGCCATTTCTTGTGGCGGTGCTTGTTGTTCTCGTTGTTCTTGTTGTTCGGCTTCTCGCTCAGATTGAACCTTGTCCATGACATACTTTATGATCTTTGATAGTTCAACGCGAAGCATCTCTGCTTGCTGTTGTTTTAGCTCATCTATGTCGCCTATATCCAAAAGTTTTTTTGCTTTTTTCACATGTTCAATAAAGTCCATGTCGTCTACAATCTCGTCTTCTGACTGTATATTATCATAGGCGTTATCATAGGATTGCTCTTCCATCTTTTCTATCTAAACGAAACAATTTTTTTAAGGAACTACATTTGGTGAAGCATATGGATCTACTGCGAATGGTATTGTTGGATTTAGGTATGCCGCTTTACACTCGCGACGAGCGTAATTTTCAATTACGCGTATCATTTTTCTTGTAAGTCCTGTAAAATTTTTTATTGATTTTTCTAATTCCCCGTGTGGATCAAGACCATACATATGTTTTGTTTTTAATGGCGTTACGACATAAAAACTGTATAATTTCTCTCTTAATAATTCTCGTATGTCTACAAAAAGATCATGACCGTGTTCGCAGCTATAACGACCAACCAAGGTATACATGTATATCTTTTGTAAGCGATCCATGAGTAGAAGCATATCTTGATATCTTGCTTTATCATATACTTGAAGATATAACAAATTCTCAGCAATTAGAGTCATATCCTCGTTCTCTCGTAGATATTTTAGCCCTGTTTTTGGAAAAGATTTAATAGCATAGCTTTTACAAGGTGTAGCTGCTCCTTCGTTTTCTCCTATACGATTTTCTATCATTTTATCTATATTTAATTTAGCCTTGTGTCTATCTTTCTGTTCTGTTTCATAGGGTGTTGTTTGATTATAAAATGATAAATATAACCCGATACCAACCAGCATAAGAATAATAGCAAGTATGGTCGTTTGCTCACTATTCCTTATCATATTGAACATAACTGCCAAGAAAATCAATAGGATAATGAGACTGCTATTCCTATTGTTTCTAAAATCAAATGTTGGAAGCTTCATGGCTCCTTCTCTATCTGCTACAGCAGAAAAAGAGAACATTCCATATTATGCGGACGAATCAATGAAATATAATATGAAAGAAAGTATTATTAAAACGACACCAACGTACATTCGTCTTTCTTGTAATATGAATATTCCCAACAGTCTTCTCCTGAATTCTGTATTTGTAATAACTTCTTTTTCGGAGACCAATACACTAAAATCATTTATAATAGCAACAACTGTCTTTATTGTGTTATCATAGATTTGTCCAATTGTTAATTTTGAGAATTCTTTCGTTGTCATAGGAAGATCGATTGTCTTTTTTTCTAAAGTAGCAGCAGCATCCATAAGAGCCGAAGAAGCAATTGATGTTTTTGTTTGTTTTTCTGCCCCTACCAAATCCAAATTATCTTGCGATGTTAATTTATTCATATCCGGAACAAAATCAGAAGGCGTCGTCGTTGTAAATACGGGCGGTACAAGCTCTTTAAATGTATTACTGTATAACTGCGTTAGCTCTGCTAATCCCTGATTGTTGTTGGTATCCATCCTTGAAAAATAGCCTGAAAATAATTGTACGCGTTTTAACCGATCTTCCTTGTTTTGAATAATTTTTATAAATTTTATAATTTATATAATTTATATAATGTTAATAAGATCTACATGAGCTATCATGTGTCTGCGACAACAGTAGCGTGTTAGTCCAAGTTTATCAAGAATTGGTCCTGTGCGAATCTCGTCGAAATTACGATTATTATCACCGGTGGCATCTGTCTTTTTCACGGAAGCTTCTGAATCTTGCCCGTCTTTCATTAGCTTTTTTGTCTCTGCGACATAATAATCGTACTTGTCAGCAATAACCTTGCCGCACGTGAAGCATCTGATTGGTATGATCATTCTATATATTACTTAATACGTATAAAAATAAGATTGTCATTTTTTTATATCAAAGTTATATTTGTCAATCCATATCTGGTTCACAATACTTCGATTCTTTTTTACGATATTCATCAATATCTTTTTGTATATTCTTATAATTATTAATAGCATCTGTTAATAATTGTGAGGAGGCTCCAAGGATACCATTTTGTTCGCGCATTAGTTTTAAGGCATCTAAAAATATATCTTCCGCATCCATATACGATTTTCTTTCTACAAGCAAACGACCATATAAATGCATTGCATCTGGAGATCGTAGATGTTCTATTTTTTTGTAAAGGCTTCGTATTTCAGAAATTGGAATTTCCGGTTTGTTTTGCATATGCCAAAGATCCATAAATTCCTTATTAATTATAAGCGGATTCATAGGGTGGATGGTCGTCGTACAAATTCCGATCTTGCTACCGTCAAGAAATATTGGTTTATTTGGATAGACACTGCGAATATCTTGATTTTTGTTAATAAACCATGACAGATGGGTTCGTAATGTATACTTCATCGTATCCAATGATTTGATAAGACGCCTCAAAATATAAGGTGAAATAATATAACTTTCCTTTGATTGTAATATTTTTCCAACACTTTTTGTGTCTGTAAATTCAAATGATGTACCAGAATTATCGGTTGGCTTTGTTGTACCAATAAAACATATATCCCAGTTTCGTTTAGAAGAAATAGATGAAGTTAATAGTTGCGAGGGTAATATCCTTATAAGTTCTAAAATATTATTCGCAAATTCAGGCATAATAAATGCATCATCTTCAATCACAAGAGAAATAGCATCTGTATCCTCATCTTCGGATATACGTTTCCATGCTTCTTTATGCTTCTCAATATTGGAAATCATCTCAATGGAAAGCATATGCATCCTATTATCAAAATCGGGGTCATTTATCTTTTCATATTTTACTTTTTCTTGAAGACTACTCATATCTTTTTGAAGAATATCTGTCGTAGGCGTCGTTATCATGATGGATTGAAATGGGACACCTACCGCCATACAAGCATTTCGTAGTGTTTTAAGTGTATTATTCATATTTGTTTCACGAAAGCGTAAGCTTTCATCGTGAATGACATATACTTTAAGTGTATATTTTTGTAGATTCGCCATTTGTTTTATTATATTTACAAACTTAAGGTTGCCTTATGTCAAAACAAAATTTGAAAACAAAATTGTATAAGAAAGACAATACAATTGTTATTAGTTATTAGATAGTAGATAAGACAATATAAATGGAGTTCTGCGAGGTATGTCATAACATGCTTTATATGAAATCTGCGGAAGATTTTACACTTATCAAATACTGTAAACACTGCTCTTTTAAGAAAGAGATCCCGCCGAATGTAGGAAATGCTATCCGTATTAGCAAAACGATGTATTCAGAGGACGACTTGTTATACATGCAACATCAAAACAAATTTCTTAGACACGATCCATCCCTTCCTCGTGTACAAGATACAACCATTGTATGTCCAAATAGAGAATGTAAAGGATCAAAAGAAAAACCTAATATTGCTTATGTTAAATATCATCCTGTAGATATGAAATATTTCTACTGCTGCAATGTTTGCGGTGAAACATGGAGAACCGGAGAATAACTTATAAAAAATTGATGTAAAGAATTTAAGATATATAAGTGTAGAGAAGACATCAAATATCAAGTATCATTTTAGTTTAGAAATGAATCAATCAAGTCTTGTTATTCAAGATGATGTACAGCGTATAAAAAATACAGATAAATCAACCTATCGGTCCCTACCAATTATGACAAAATATGAATTTAATCAAATTATAGGATTGAGAGCCATGCATTTGGCAAGAGGTGCTATTCCATTTGTTGAAACTAAAAGCGGTATTGAGAGAAATATGGCTCTTCGTGCCGTTGCTCTTCAGGAGTTAAAAGAGCAGAAATTACCTTATATTATTAAAAGGCCTATGCCAAATGGAAAACCAGAATATTGGAACATAACAGATCTTAATCTCATTGCCGTAAGACATTTGATGCGTCCTTAAAAATAAAATTACTTACAAATTTAATAATTATTTATTATTTTTAGTAATTAATGTTTCCAGCGATTTCCACAAGTTAAGCAACGATAGAAACATGTCATAGGTTCATCAGCACTTCGTGTCTGAAGCTCATAATAAGTAATACGGTTTTTCTTACATTTGCCACAAATAATATCCTTCGCCATACTCGTCTGTGTATCTTCATAAGCAGATTGATTTAACATTACTTCTTTTTCAAGGATAGCCTGCCATTTTTCAGGATACATTCCTTCTGCTTTTAGATAGGGAACTTCGTGAGGTTTCATTTCTTGATTAATGACTCTTTTTATAAGATCCGTATTTTTCACATAGCTATCTGCCTTTATGTTTGTAAATACAGACCGAGCTTTTGCCGTATAAACATCACGAAAGAGCTCACATAGCCATGTAAGAGGAATATTGTTTATAGAAGCGTGCTCTATAGCAAAGTTGAATACTCCAATTTCCATATCCTTTGATTGAATATCCGTAAGTCCCGATGTTTCAAACATCAATGCTACCTCATTCCGGATAGCATTATCCTGTTTTTGCGTAACAGACATATTAGATCTGGTTGTGTATGTTGTATATTATGTATATTATGTATATTATGTATATTATGTATATTATATACTGCGTATGTTGCTTATACTTGTGATGTATTAGTATTTCAAATTTTACTTAAATGATTGAAACTATAAAAAATGAAAGGGTTGTATTGTATAATCAATATCAATATCAAATATCAATCATGCAGGCATATGTACCTACACTTTCTACTCTGGTAGAAAGAGAAAATGTAAATGTAATAGAATTCTATTGTAGTCCAGAATATCTTACCGATATTCGTGCCGTACATACGATTGATCTGCGATGGGGGAAACCAGCCGAAAACTTTTTTCTGGAAAATCCGCAAGAAGAAGTTCATTATTATCACAGGGATATGTGTTATATATTTGATACGAAAAATGATGCCCAACGAGGATATCGTAAAATTTTACAAAACGAAATGTGTTATAGGAATTTCTATGTTGTAGCTTTTCAAGAAGAAAATATTCCTTCGCATCGTTTTCCTTCTACACAAGATATTAGCTGTTGCACTCGTGTCCTAAGATATACACATAGGATCAATAATCGAATGTCCTGGATATATGAAAAGAATGAAGATGGGAATTGGACTACTTATTTAAGATATAATCATGCTCCAAATGTGGAGATGGATACGATGCAAAAGGATCTCGAAAGAACACTTATTCGTATGCCAAAGCCTCCGCAGAAAGGAAAACAGCCTATGAAGAAGTAGCTGATCTAAGCGGTGTCCATTTTTCAAAATGATTACTGTAAGTACATACATAGGGTATGGATACGGCAACCGTTTGATCCTTGAAAACAGCTCTTAAACGCTTACTCATCATGAGTGTTTGTACATAGGCGATTCCAAGTTTTTCAGAACATTGCTGTGTCGTATAAATATCATAAATATCAGGATTTTCTGTTTTACGAAGCCATAGAACTTTTTCGTTCTCGGTAATTTCTTCTTTTATTGCTTGTTTAATGGACGGTGTAATAGGTGTAGAAACCGGGATTATTTCCTCGGGTTGTATTTCGGGTTTTGTTTCACTGCGATCACGGAAATCAGGGCAATCTTTTACTTTTCGATATACGGATTTAATAAGACCGTCGTCAAAGTTATAGAGCTTTGGTTTAATACGGCTATTATGACTCCATAAATAGATACCACGATTCGTATAAGGTAATATTTTTGAAAGTTCTACAAGACCATCCACTGCTTCTTTCGTGGGTGCTACATACTTCTTGATTGAAAATGTACATACATCAAACAAAGGATCCGGTTTGTATTTATTGTGAAACATATCATATGCATACTCAATACGCTTTGGTAATTGGACATTTGTAAGAGACTTTCCACAATAAGCGATCACATCGTTCACCAGAAAAATCCATCCAGGTTCATCTGAAAGCAAACCAGGAAGATCGGTAGTACGCCTTACCATTTCGCCATCAAGAATCGTATCATTAAAAAGTTCATCCGCAAATAATCCACGACCCAAAATAATACGGGGTTTTTCGTATCCAGGTTGTACTTTTTTGTCAATAAAAAAGACGATATTTACATCATCAAATCTGGTAAGGTATAAATAATACGGATTACCATTTGATCGTAGACATGCCCAATGATGACTCTTATGTAATTGTGACGAAGTTGAATCATCCAGACGAAACCAATGTCGTTGAAGAATACGAATACTATATAGGCGCTCTATATCGTTCAGTATAGAGTCTTTTGTTTCCGTTGATTTTATATTATACCGAACACGGTCGCAAAAAGAAATGATACCGGTATGCATCATCATCTTATAAAAATAAGAAACGCTACCGTATTATGGTAAGGTTTTATGTTATAATATAAGTGTTATAATCTTTAAATAGTTAAATAGTTAAATATTAGATAGAAACTTATTCGTGAAGACGCATATCACTGGATGATTTTGCCATACACATGGGAACATCTGCCATAGGTAGATCTCGCGATAGAGGTTTCCCATATGGACAACAGCCTACTCCTACCGTAGGATAGTCATCTGGAACATCTTTCACTTTCATAAATTGGCTATCAATCGCTCCTTTCTGATTGTAGCGATTCTTCTCCGCATTAAGACTATTGTATCGGCACGGTCGTGCACAAGGACCTATTACATCACATGTTGGTTTTCGTGCCATCAATCGTTTGCTCTCTAAAGCCTTTTGTAATTCTTTTGCTGATTTATCCGAATATTTTGTTGGAAGAATAAGAGCAACAATAAAAAACACGATAAGAAATATTATAACCCAATGTATCGTATCCATTCTATTCTATTATATGGATTGTCTCTACACTCATAATAAGATTATTGATTTTTGATGTCTTCACATAAAATATTGGGAAATTCCATAACAAGAAGCTCTATTACATTTTTCATGATGGTATCAACCTTAGAAATCTTAAGATCCGCAATCTCAGAAGCAATAATAAAAAACTTATCCAAATGGTCTTTACTTTTTGTTTCATCTGCGTAGTAATTTAAAAGACGATTCATAAGAATGTCTGCTCTCCGTCTTAGCATCCTATATTTTTTACCCATATTTCCAAATGAGGACAATTGGAATAGGATTTGTACAGGTACCGGATAAGATGGATCTGGTTTATTTTTATGTTGAATGCGTTCCTCAATGGCGTGATCAATATATGCTCTCTGACCTTCTGGCGATAATTGTGTACGACAAAACTCAAGAGCATTTTCAGCGATCTTACGGGCATCTTCGTCATTTTCAAAAATCCATTTTATATTTTTTTCCAGATCTGAAAAATCAGCACTTACAGGAACATAATGTACCCACGGCTTTATCATGTTCTTGAACCAATATTGTGTTTCATTAATAAGTACGGGTACGCTACCTGTAGCAAATACCCATAATACATTACTTGAAATACAATTACCGTCAATCCAGAATACTGCTTTATATTTACATTGATCGTAAGCTTCAATCTTTTCGGCAAAAAGCTCAGGTGTATCGGTTGGATTATATTCAGGTCTTGGCCAATTATCTACAAGCTTTACATCTGTATTTGGAATAGAAAGACAAGCCTTTACAGCATCAATACGAAGCATTTCTCCAGATAAACCGCCTCGCCATACAGCACTGTTTATCTTCTTTTCCCAAGGGGTACGATAAGAAGCAAATATATCATATAAGCTATGAACGAAATATTCATCATGAGCAGGTATATACATGTACTCTTTTCGTATATGAGAACCAAAAGAACACAATACCGGAGCAATGACTACGGCGTCATCTTGTTTTGCTTGTTCAATGATTACTTCTGGGATAGTAAATACATCATCGCTACAAGACGATAATACGATTGTCTTTTCAGGTAATGACGCTGTTTTTTCTAAAATATATCTAAATATGGGTCCGCTATGGTGTGCTATGGAGCCCCAACCATTCCACATAGTATATCCGGTTGGATGATTTACATAGTTATTGGTAAATTTTACAAAATATGGGTGATCATCTGAATCAGGCTCGTGCGAAAACATTTTTATTATTATTTATTATTTAATTTATAAATATTCTGTTTAAATCATTGTAGTTTTATTAGGTACTTGATGGATGATCTTCAATAAGACGATCGATTTCGCTTTTAATATATTCGCGTTGATTTTCGCATGAAAGAACAGTTCGTGAGAACTCGAAAGCATTCTCTGCAATTTGTCGTACCTTATCATCGTTATCCCATATCCATTGAACCTTTTCACATAAATCCGAAAGATCCCACTGAACCGGAATATAATGAACCCATGGAACCAGGAGATCTCTAAACCAGAACTCGTGTATGCTTACAAATACAGGGGCGCATCCAGAAGCAAAAATCCAGGTAGCATTGCTCGCGCTTGAATTGCCATCAATATATAGTAGTGCTTTATACTTTAGTTGATCTAATACATCAACTTTATTAGCAAAAAGCTCAGGTGTATCGGTCGGATTACAATCAGGTCGCGTGTAGCATTCTACAAACTTTACATCTGTTTTTGGGATGGTCAAACAAGCTTTTACTGTATCTATGCGCCATGATCCCCCATAACTCCACCATCCTGATACACCTCCTCGCCAGAATAGAATATTCTCTTTATTTTCCCATGGCACGTGATGTTGTTTAAATACGCTATATATGTTATTCATGAAAAATTCGTCAGATGCTGGACAATAGAAAAAATGCTTTTGTTGGACTTTACCCGCAACAACACCTGCAATTATTACAGCGTCTTCTTTTTTAGCAATCTCTTCTATTTCATCCGGTATAACATAATGTCCATCGGCTTTTTGACATATAAACATAGTCTTTTCCTTTTTTGTAGAAAGGTACTCTACTATAAAACTCATAATAGGTCCATTTGACATTACACATGAAGCAAATCCTGACCAAAAATCAAAAACACAAGGTATAAATATTTTTCCATCTGGAAATCTTATAAAATAAAGTGTTTGATCCATTTATATTTTTATAATATATTCTTTACACTTTATATAATTTTATTATATCATTTTTGTCTTTCGCATTCTTCTCCATTTCACGATCGTCCGTTTGTGTTGTAATAGGGTATTTGTTCTTTTTATAGAATTGTAGGCGTTTTGTTCCTTGTGATTTGAAAAGTGAGAATTGATCCCATATATCAATTACCAATGGTGTATATACACGGTCGGCCTCTTGCTGTCGCTGTATTCTTCCAACCGATTGTTCAATGGATGAAACAGGAGAAGCCAATATAAGTGTATTAAGAGATGGAATATCCATTCCTTCACTGTTATGTATAATGATATCCGATACCATAAAGGTATGATGAATTGGGATCTCTATATCACACAGTTTTACAGTAGAAGGATCTACATCATAAATAGCATAGATCTGGACAGGAGATGCTAAATCAGAAACAATCTTTGGTTTATCAGTTGCTATAATTTCTGGAAATTCTTTTATCATTACTTTTAGATTGGTGAGCTTTTCTTGTCTCCTTTTTCCACGAATATCAAGAATATTAATAAAGCGTATTGAATCTTCTGGAACTACATTTACGGTGTAAGGAAATCCTGGTTTTACATAGAGTGCTCGTGTCGTGCGAATATGTAATCTTCTTAAAAGCGTACGCAATTGATTTGTAAGATACATTGAATAGAGCGTGAAGTATATATTGTATCCTTCTACTTCACCTGAACTGTCAAATATACCTCCTACAAGAGAGCATAACTTTTCATCTGGAAGAAACATTAAATCAGGGCGGATAAAATGTGTAGCATCCATGGTCGTTTGCATTCCAACCATCAAACATAATTCATGAGCGGTAGGTGATTTATGCATGATATAAGAAACTTGTTGTAATACATCTTTCTCCGTCTCGTAGATGGTAGATGTTTGCCCCAATAAACATCCTAATACCCATAAATCTTGATTATAAATATCCGGTTTATCGCGTGGAACAACTTCAATTCTTCGCGGTGTGATTAGATAGTCTGCGGTTGTAAGTTCCCCGGCATGTTTCCATCCGTCCAAAGTACATACTTTATGATCCGCACTGAGCGTAATATCACCTAATTCGTGTAAAATTTTAAGACACGGTTTCTGCTGCGAATATCCAAATCGTGAACAGTAAGAGAAATAGAATTTTCCAGTTTCATAATACATGGATACAAGATGTGGACGATCTTTTCGTTCCTTTTTACAATATTCTTCAAATTCGCGAATATAATGTTCTTTTCCAGTGATTGGATCCACCAGAATGGTGTTATCTGCAATACACGCCATTGTAAATGTACCGAGAATTACATCCTTACTCTCACTCTCTTTGAGAGCCTGCTCTTTCATTCCGCCAACATAATAACCTACGGATCCAATATCGCTTGATTTTATCATATTTTCCAGAGTTGCTAAGTGCTGTCTGCGATCGCTTAAAATAAGTGTTTTTCTCCCCGGTTCTTTCTTTAAAATTTGTGTTAGAGTATCTATAATAAACTCATTGCGTGGCATAAAGGAACATACTTTCGTAATCATTTGTGCAACATTCAATTTGCCATTACACATTCGTGCCTCTTCGCAATATGCCGTATTATTGTTTTTATATGGGATCATGAGTACATCAGTAGATGTATCTCTTTTCTTTGAAACGAACACTGCCTTGCCTATATACCATTCAAATACTTTTGATAATCCATCGTTTCTTTTAAGAGTTGCTGAAAGTCCCATCATAACCGGAACAGAAATCTTTGGAAGAGCCCGACTAAATACTTCAGCAGATGTATGATGTACTTCATCTATAATCGTCATATGAAATCCCTTGAATACGGAACTAGGATAGTCGCGCATTGCCAAAGACTGTAAGCTGGCTAATACGAAATCACAATCCTCTGTAATTACTTTATCCTGTTTGATAATACCGATCTTAGCATTTGGGGCGAATTGCTCTATTCGCTCTTTCCATTGGTTCATTAAAAATCCTTTATGACATACCACAAGCGTCTTCTTTTTTAATTGACAAGCTATATAAATAGCGCATGCCGTTTTTCCACCACCACAACAAAGTGAGATAATCCCGCCGCGAACCAGTGGATCTGCTGCTGCTTCCATAAATGCTTCTACCGGCTTTATCTGTTCGTCCCTTAAATTTCCATTAAATACAAGTCTTGTAGCATCGTCTCCTTCCTTCAACTGATCGTGATTAGGAAGTCCAAAGTGTTTTAAACCGAACGCTCGTGGTATATAAATCTTCTTTTTACTTTCACAATATACCGTGAATTCGTTTACATTGTTATAGTTAGGCGAATTTGGACTAACAATAGGCTTTACGGTAAGCTTTTTCTTCAACTCATCCACCAGATCTGGATTGTCCGTCTTTGTAAATGCGTATCCTCTCTCGGAAAGATAACTTTCCGGCTTATCATATACGGGGGAAACGGATACAGCTGTCATTGTAATATCATGTGATTCTTGTTAAATATCTATATGATATATCGTTGCTATCATTTTTTGTTCTGTAAAAGTAAGTAATAGTATATATGGTTGAAGATCTACTACGAGTTATTGGTGTAGCTATTGTTGGTCTTATCCTTGTTCTGCCTCCCGGTAATTATCTAGATATCCTCTATGATAGGAATAACCAGATCGTTGTGGGTCTCGTGGTAGTGGCAAGCATATTGTTTATAGACCCTATCTTCGGTGCTCTTCTCGGTCTTGCTGTTTTTATCTGGTTCTTCAAGATGAATTACCGTAAATTAGTATCAAGCTCTCTATCGTCCGGTAAAGTACAAAGTTCCCCACTCGTTTACGGTACAACAAAAAATCTTCAAGACGCTCAAACAAATGTTGTAGATACAAAAATGTTTAATACAGAAATGATAGGCTTTGACGGTATTTATGGTGAACAGGTTATCGGGGCACAAGGACTTGATATCACAATGCCAGGATATGATAAAAAAGATATTAAACAAGCATCTTTGTAAGATGTTAAATATTAAGTCGCACCATCGTAATGTAAAGAACAAGTGCTAACATAGCGGCTCGTATATATAGTTCATATGGTTGAAGGAATACGATACGCGCGAATCGTTCGTAAATAAATGGGACTTTTGGAAGAAGCAATAGCATAGCAATCAATGTAGCAATAATCGCCGTCTTTGCTTTTTCCATATTCATCCAGTTCATATTAGAATCTTTGTTATACGGCGGAAACATATTCTGTCCTCCGTACATATAAGATGGAAGCTGATTTGAATGTGGGTTCATATAGGTTGTAGTAGTTTGTTGTAGCGGATGGGGAGGAGATTGTGGAAGATTTGGAACAGAAGAATGTTGTGCTGCTGCTACTTCTCGCTCCATCTCTTCTAAAACATCTGTTACAGACGGATCCATCATAACTGGTGGGGGAGAACTCTTGCTATCTACTTGTGGTAGGCTCGTAACCGGTGTGCTCATACTAGCCATTGTAATATAATATAATGTATCCTAACCTTTCTCTTTCTTTTTTAATCCTTGTCCTCAACGCATTTCGTAGGGATAGGAGTGTATTTGAAACAATCACCGTCTACGGTATATGTATTCTTCATTACTTCATCCATTGGCGGCGCTTGGATGATAATACAACTACCTCCTTTACAAACACGTTGAAATATCGCGGCTAACCCAAATCCAAGTATAGCAGACACGACTGCTTGTCCAGCGTCAGTATGTAATAGCCGATCAAATACTAATTCAATTGGTCTCATTGTATCACTTACTATTATGGTATAAAATGAACTGAAATCTTTCAGCAATATTATAAAAAATAAAAATAAAAATAAATAAAATTAAATGGATATATTTATACGGATGCCGGCATAGCTGTAAAGGGTTGTTGAACTACTCCTTTTACCGGACAATCGGTTTGATCTGCTTTGTATTTATAGCATGTTCCATCCGTTTCATCCTTATACACTACTTTTCCGGCATTAAAAGGAGTTGGATACTTCACAATTGCCCTACGATGAGGCGTGACCATATATACATAGAGAATACCTACTGAAAAGCTTATAAGAAATATAACAAGTCTATACCGAAACTCCATAAAACAGACGTGTTGAAACCTATAAAATAGATACATATATATTTATGCCACCAATTCATATCTGGTATATACATTATCTACGGGCGTGCGAAGAATCTCTGGAAGCGGGATCTTCAAAAGATCGGTCATAAGTTTTTCCTGTTCGCCGATAATATTTGTATTCTTCATTTGCTTAATAATCTCATTACGGGATTGAATCCAGTCATAATAAGCATGTTCATATTCTATACGAGGATTCGAGTAGGTTATTATATATTTTTCTTGTTTTGCTTGGTCTTTTAAAGCAATATTTGATTTTTCTATTTTCCATTCATCGTATTTGGATTTTACAAGATGATATGGACTCTTGGCGTCGCTTGTAGCGTGATTTACCGCCGAAAAGAGAAATGATTTTGTTAGTTTGGAAATATCAGCGACCGTGGCTTTTTTACTAATAGACATTCAGGTGACCCGTTATTATTATACTACGAAATTATTGATTTTAACATTTGACGAATAGATTCATCTTGGTTCCACAAACAGGACAAGTACCCTTCATCATTTTACGTCCATTCTTAGCAACAGCTTCCGTAGCGTCTTTCATCTCGCGCTTTTCCTTACACTTTACACAGTACGCCATAATCTTTGTTGTCTTTGTTGTCTTTGTTGTCTTTGGAGGCATCTTTCTATATTTCTATATTATTATATTATTATAATTATTTTTTAGTAAAGAATTTTATATTGTATATTTTGTATTTTATATTGCGTATTTTGTTTCTGGAGAAAAGCATGACCATGATATAGTCTGTTTTGATTTATTTCTATCTACTTGATGTTTCTTTGTCGAATGAATATCGTTCCACTCTTCTTTAATTTTTGCTTTAAACTGAATAAAATCCATATCAGAATCAGGTTCATATTGTTGTATTCCTCCAGTATCATCTAAATAATCAAAATAATCGTAATGGGTTTTTGATCCGATGCTGTACATATAGCACTGGATTGTGATACAAGCATATGTATTTGTATCCAGATTTTTCAATTGGTGCGTTGCGTTTAAATTAGGTGTAATCCATGTAACATCTCCCTTTTTGAAGGAAGAGAAGCCAAACGGAGGTACTCCATCTTTTTCTCCACACAGGAATGGAAATAGATTTACATTAATCTCGCCATTTAGAACACGAATCATAGCGTTTGCATTCGCATGACTATGTATGGGCGAATAATGTCCCACGGGCCATATTTCCATAACATAGGGAATACCAGGTGATTCACCATTATTATGACCCAATGTTATACGAAGATAGGTCTCTAATAAATCTGGTTTATCTGGATTAAATTCAGTGCTCTTGTCTAATAATTTTTGATAACACCATTTCCCAGGTGTTCTAATACTATATTCAATTGCTTGCGTGAAATCTGGAAAATCAGGTGTATCAAGAACAAATTTCTCTCCCGCGATACAATTGTATAGGTT
>Ga0181346_1000324_pt1 | contig 20364 bp, 21 predicted proteins | sample Su13VDMM15DN_FD_130100 | JGI IMG/M metagenome (GOLD analysis project Ga0181346, IMG submission 130100) | Freshwater viral communities from Lake Michigan, USA - Su13.VD.MM15.D.N | ecosystem: Environmental > Aquatic > Freshwater > Lake | place: USA: Michigan | collected 2013-07-15 | reverse complement strand
TTCACCGAGGGCGGCCCGAAGGTCGGCGACTGGATCGCCATCCGCCCCTCCGATGGCTGGCCCATCAACATCAACGGCACGCTCTGTCGCATGCTCGTCGATGAGGCGGTGAAGATCCGCATTCCCGCACCCGACAGCGTCTACTGAGGAGCGCCGACATGGCCGACGACAACGAGATCCGGATTGGCGAAGACGATCGCCCGATCAAGGAGCCGCAGGAAGGCATCGAAGAGCTTCGTGCCAAGCTGAAGGTCGAGGAAGAGCGTCGCCTCGCAGCCGAGACTCGCGCGCATAAGCTGGCCGGCGACCTGCAGGAGAAGACCGGCGAGGTCGCGCAGACCAATGTCCAGATCGTCGAGAGCGCGATCAGCGTCCAGACGCAGATCAAGGAGCAGGCGAGGGAGGCGTACCGTCAGGCGCGCGCAGCTGGCGATGTCGATGCCGAGCTTGAGGCGACCGAGGCGATGCAGGACGCCACCACCAAGCTTAACCAGCTTGAGCTCGGCCTGAAGGCCATGAAGGAAGCCCCGCCGCCGTCACGCGAGACGCCGGCCACGCGCACGGGCGATCCCGTCGAGGATCTCGCGCGCTCCATGGAGATCGAGGGGCACCAGCGCTCGGCCGACTGGATCCGCAAGCATCCCGAGTTCGCGCGCGACCAGAAGAAGTATGCCGCCATGATCGGCGCCCACAACGTGGCCGTGAACGGTCGCGGGCTGACGCCGAACACGGACGAGTATTTCGCCGACGTCGAGAAGACGCTCGGCATCGAAGCGGCTACCCGGCACGCGCCGCATGCTGACGATCCGGTGCCGAACGGGCATGACGCCCTGTCGAGCGCCGGCAGGGCCGTGCAGGAGCGCGGTGCCGACGTGGCGCCGCCCGCCGCGCCGCCTTCGCGCGGTGGTGGCAGCAACGCCATCCGCCTGACGGCCGCCCAGAAGGAGGCCGCTCAGATTTCGGGCATCTCCGAGGAGGAGTACGCCGCCAATCTCAAGAGAGGGAAGAACTGATGGAAGTCCGTCGCCGCCGTCGCACCCGTTCCCGTGGTGCGGCCGAGACGGCACCGGCCGCGACCGGTGCCGATGCTCCCCTGACGACCGTCGTCGAGAAGACGCCGACGATCGCGCGCGAGCCGCTTCGCTCGAGCCTGCAGTCCGATGATCTGGCCCGCGCCAAGGCGCGCGCTGCCGAGATCCTCGGCGACGATTCGATGCTCACCACGGGCGAGGACAAGTACCATGTCGATCCGTCGGTCATTCCCGACGGCTGGACCTACGAGTGGAAGCGCAACACGGTCTACAACAAGGAAGACCCCCAGTACCGCACGATCGTGGATCGCGGCGGCTGGACCAACGTGCCGACCGAGCGCCATCCCGAGCTCATGCCGCCCGGCAGTCCGGACAAGTTCATCCATCTGGACGGCCTGATGCTCATGGAACGCCCGAAGGAAATCACCGAGAAGGTGCGCGAGCGCGATCTCCGTGCCGCACGCAATCAGGTGCGCGCCAAGGAAGAACAGCTGGCGTCGGCGCCTCCGGGCACCTTCGAGCGCGGCACGCATCCGGGCGCCCCGGTGCGCGTCGGCAAGGGCTACAGCCCGGTCGAGATCCCGCGAGACTGATCATCCAGCACTAGCAAAAGCCCCGCTCTTTCGAGCGGGGCTTTTTCTTTGACGGGCTGTCAAAATGCGCCCGGACCGGAATCGGTTGCACCCCCTTTACAATTTCAAAATTATCTGCGCATCCTAGGAACCGTCGCGCTGCCCCCGGGGGCGGCCAAAGTTTTCCCGCGATCACGACCGGCTCGGTGCATGGTGTGACGCTCTCCTGAACAAGGAGGAGTGGGCACTATGGCCAACACGAATGCGCCCTTCGGCTTCCAGCAGTACTTCGGCGGTTCCGGCGGCGTCCCGACCTTCAACCAGAGCGTCCGTCGCATCGCAAGTGGCAATGCCACGGCGATCTTTCAGGGTGACCCGGTCATGCCGGTCATCGGCTCGGCCACCGGCTACATCACGCAGGGCTCGCCCGGCACCACGGTCCTCGCTGGCATCTTCGCCGGCTGCAAGTACACTTCGGTCAGCCAGAAGCGCCCTGTCTGGTCCAACTACTGGCCGGGCTCGGATGCCAATGGCGACGTCGAGGCGTACGTCATCGACGACCCCAACGCCCAGTTCAAGGTCATGGGCAACAGCACGACCTTCAACATCACCGGCACGCCCGGCACGATGACGAGCTCCCCGATCGGCCAGTATGCGCAGTTCGCCATCGGCTCGGGCAGCACCTCCACCGGCCAGTCCGGCGCCTACCTCAACTCGCTCGGCACCACCGTCACGTTCCCGTTCATCGTGCGCGGCCTGATCGGCCTCGGCGCGGACTACAACGTCGGCAACGGTTCGGACCCTGCGTCGGCCTACAACTGGGTCATCGTCGGCTTCAACAACGAGTGGATGCGCACCAACGGCGCAGGCCCCACCGGTATCAGCTAAGGGAGCACGGCGATGGTCGTCAATCTTTCCTCGATCAAGGATCTGCTGCTCCCGGGCCTGCGTGGCGTCGAGGGCAAATACGAGCAGATCCCCTCGCAGTACGACAAGGTCTTCACGAAGTACGATTCGAAGATGGCCTTGGAGCGCACCGCCGAGATGCGGTACCTCGGCCTCGCCCAGCTGAAGACCGAGGGCGGCCAGACCGCCTTCGACAACGGTGCCGGCGAGCGCTACGTCTACAATCAGGAGCACATCGAGATCGCTCTCGGGTACGCGATGACCCGCAAGGCGATCGACGACAACCTGTACAAGAGCCAGTTCAACCCGTCGAACCTCGGCCTGATGGAGAGCTTCCACCAGACCAAGGAGATCTACGGCGCGAACCTCTTCAACACGGCGACGACCTACAACCCGAACATCGGCGGCGACGGCGTGGCGCTCTGCTCCACCGCGCATCCGATCGACGGCACCACGATCGCCAACCGCCCGACCATCGACGTCGACCTCAACGAGGCGTCGCTGCTCAACGGCCAGATCTCGATCCGCACCAACTTCCGCGACATCGCCGGCCTCAAGCAGTTCGCGCGTGCCCGGAAGCTGATCATCGCGCCGCAGAACGAGCCCGTCGCGGTCCGACTGACCAAGACCGAGCTGCGTCCCGGCACGGCGGACAACGACATCAACGCGATCGGCTTCGTGGCCAACGGCCTGCCGGAAGGCTACATGGTGATGGACTTCCTCACCTCGGCCTTCCCGTGGTTCCTGCTCACGAACATCGCCGGGCTCTCCTACATGGAGCGCATCAAGTTCGAGACCGACATGCAGGTGGACTTCATCACCGACAACCTGTTGGTCAAGGGCTACGAGCGCTACTCGTTCGCCTACTACAACTGGCGCGCCATCTGGGGCTCCTTCCCGACCTCGTAACCCCGAGAGCCGCCCACTGACGGCGGCCGAAAGGATCTGACCATGGGTATCACCCACCTGAGCGGCCTCGAAGTTGCCGGCGTCCCCACCATGGGGATGTCCGGTCTGCCGCTGACCATCGGCAACGTCTACTTCGTCGACTATGCCCGTGGCAGCGACGGCAACAGCGGTGCGGCCGACGCTCCCCTGAAGACGCTCTATCAGGCGCAGAACCTGATGACCGACGGCAACAACGACGTCGCGGTCATCGTGGGTGACGGCAGCACGGCGGCAACGCAGCGCCTGTCGCTGGCCAACAAGCAGATCATCGACCCGACGGCGACCAACGGCACGCTGGTGTGGGCCAAGGACGCCTGTCACATCGTCGGCATGACAGCGCCGACCAAGGTCGGGCAGCGCGCCCGCATCGCCCCTCCGTCAGGCACCTACACGGCATCGACCTTCGGCGCCGACGTCTTCGTGTCGGTCACGGCGCAGGGCTGCATCTTCTCCAACTTCTCGACCTTCGTCGGCTTCTCGACGGGCAGCGCGAGCATGGTCGGCTGGTCCGACACGGGCGGCCGCAACTACTACCAGAACGTCCAGCTCGGCGGTTTCGGCGACACGGCCTCCGCGCAGGGCACGGGCGCTCGCGCCCTGCTCGTCAGCGGCACGACCGGCGAGAACACCTTCGACGGCTGCTCGATCGGTCTCGACACGGTCGCGCGCACGGTGGCCAACGCCAATCTCGAGCTCGCCGCCGGCACGCCGCGCAACACGTTCCGGAACTGCGACTTCCCGATGCTGGCCGGCGCGGCCGGCGTGCTCAGCATTCTCGGCACCGGGGCGTCGTGCATCGATCGCTACCACGTCTTCGACCGCTGCAAGTTCATCAACAGCATGTCCTCGGGCGGCACCGCCCAGACGGTCATCGCCTCGTTCACCAACGCGTCGCCGGGCGGCCTGCTCCTGATGGACGGCTGCACGTTCATCGGCGACAGCAGCACCAACTGGGGCGACACCAACGCGCTGGCCAACATGTACGTCAACGGTGGCTCGCCGACGGCCGCTACCAACGGCAACGCCGTCAAGCCCACGTAAGGAGCTGGATCATGAAGGGACGCAAGATGGGTCCGGGCACCTCCGGGCCGGCCAAGGGCGACAAGGACTGGACGCACGAGGCGATGCCGACCGCGCGCAACAAGGCGCCGAAGATCACCGGCCCGGCCAAGGCTCGCAAGAGCGGTGGCAAGGTCGGTGGCGACGCCCCGATGAAGAATGGCGGCCGCATGCCTCGCAAGAGCGGCGGCCGCACCGGATCGAATTCCAACCCGTTCTCCTCGGCCCGCACCGGCAACGCGCCGGCCGGCCGCAAGACCGACGGCTCGTCGAACTAGCCCTCACTCGAGGAGGCGTGCTCCTGATGACGTGATCGCGGCGCGCCGGGAAAGGAATGCCTGAATGCGCCCGATCACTGTCTCAGTAGGCCCCCTCGCCTCCGCAAGTGCCACGAACGTCCGAACCGCTTCGGGCGTTCTGGCTGCGGGAGCTGTCACGCTCAACGGATCTCTCGTCAGCGACGGTGTCGCCACGTTCGACACCCCCCGCCGCGTGCTGTTCACGACCACGGCCGACGAGACCACCAAGACCGTCACGCTCACCGGCACCAACTGGTCGGGCAACCCGATCAGCGAGACGATCACGCTGGTCAACAACAGCACGGTCGCGTCGGTTCTCGACTACAAGACGCTTCCGAGCGTCGTGTCGAGCGCGGCTCTCACCGGCAACCTGTCGATCGGCACGAATGGTGTGGCGGCCAGTCCTTGGGTCTTTCTTGACCCGTGGGCGCAGGGCAACGTCGCCATGCAGTTCGACGTCACGGGCACGGTCAACTACACGATCCAGTCGACCCTGAACGACCCCAACGACCCAACCAATCCAGTGGCTTCGGCCGACGTTGCGTGGATCCCGTCAAACGACGCTGCGGCAGTCGGGGCGACGGCGTCGATCCAGACCAACTTCCTGTTCGCGCCTCGATACGCGCGCATCCTGCTGAACAGCGGCTCCGGGTCGGTGCGCGGCACCTTCTCGCAGAGCGGCGCGGTGCCTCAGTAATGGCCGGCGGTCTTTCCGTGTCGCCCGGGCTGTCGGTTGTTCCGTCCGAAGCCCCTGTCGCCACGACGATCACCGCAACCGGGACGACGGCCTATCCGATCCCCACGGGCGCAACCCGCATCGAAGTGACGCTGTGGGGTGCGGGCGGCGGCGGTGGCTCCGGTCGCTGCGGTGTGGCTGGCGCGGCGCGCTCTGGGGGCCTCGGTGGTTGGGGCGGCGTGCCAGTGACCAAGACGTTCCCGGTCTCAGCATTGAGCGGCCCTGTGACGGTGACAGTCGGGACAGGCGGCGCAGGCGGCGCGGCGGTGTCCGCGACGGCTGACGGCAATCCCGGCGTCGCTGGTGGTAATACGACGTTCGGCGCCTACCTTCGCGCCCTTGGTGGCTACGGCGGCCTCGGGGGCACGGCTGCGGGCACCACTTTTGTTACAGGCGCGGCTAGTATTATCCAAAGCGGAGGCATGTTTCCGCCGCAGGGAACGTCTGTCACGGCGGCGGCGACGCAGGTGGCGTCGCCTGTATCGGTTATCGGAGGTGCGCCGGGGGGCAGCGGGGGTAGCCTTTCGACGGGTAACGCGGAATTGCTTGGCGGCGTGTCTGCTTGGGCTGGCGTGGCGGACCCGGCGCTTGTGGCGCCCGATGCGCCGGCTGCTGCAGGTGTCGCGGGCGCGGCTGGGCGCAACTCTGCGGTTGCGGGCATCGCCGGCTATGGCGGCAACGGTGGCGGCCCTAGCGCTGCCGGTACGGCGGGCGCGGGGGGCGCTGGCGGCCGTGGGTCGGGCGGCGGTGGCGGCGGTGCGTCCGTCAACGGCCAGTCGTCGGGCGCGGGCGGCGCGGGGGGCGACGGCATGGCATACATCGTGGCGTACTTCGACTAGCGGCTGGCCATGACCAGTTCGGGAACCTACGCTTTCCAGCCTAGCCTCGGCGAGCTGGTGCTGTACGCCTACAACCTCATTCAGGTTCGGCCGACGTCCATCGTGCAGGAGCACATGGAGAGCGCCCGCATGGCGATGAACTTGCTGCTGGCGGGCTGGTCGAACGACACGCCGAACCTGTGGAAGGTCGATCTCGTCGAGGTGCCGCTTGTCGAGGGGCAGGACACCTACAACGTCGACCCGAGCACGATCGTCATGCTCGATGCCTACATCCGCATCGACGACGGCAGCGGCTCGCCGCCGCAGGACCGCGTCATCCTGCCGATCAGCCGAACCGAATACGCCAGCTACCCGAACAAGACCCAGCAGGGCTTTCCGACGGTCTTCTGGTACGACCGCCTCATCAACCCGACCGTCACGCTGTGGCAGGTTCCCGACGGCGTCAGCGCGCAGTACCTGCGGTACTATCGCGTGCGGCAGATCGAGGATGCCGGATACTCTTCCGGGCAGACGGCCGATCTGCCCTATCGATGGCTGCCGGCCTTCGCCGACGGTCTGGCCCTCCAGCTGGCGCGCATCTGGAACCCGGGCGCGATCCCCGGGCTCATGCCGTTTGCCGACAAGAGCCTGATGAAGGCACAGGGTCAGGACGTCGAGACGGCCGCCCTCTACATCGCGCCGATCATCGGGGGCTACTACCGATGAGCTACGCGTCGAAAGCCGGACGCGCACACGCCAACGCTCGGGATCCCCGGGCGTTCGCTGTCTGCGACCGTTGCGGCATCTGGTACAATCACAACCGCCTGTCGTTCCAGTGGGATTGGGCCGGCGCCGGCATGATCAACAAGCAGATTCTCGTCTGCCCGCGATGCCTCGACAGGCCGCAGGAGCAGCTGCGCGCGATCATCCTGCCGCCCGACCCGCTCCCGATTCGCAATCCGCGCACGGAACCGTTCTTCGCCGATGAGACGACGCAGCGCCTGACAGGCAGCGCCGCGCGGACGCTTGCGAACACGGGCATTCCAATCGGCCCGGTGGGCGACTATCGCATCACGCAGAGCACCCGACGCCGCGTGACGCAACAGACCGGCGAGCCGCCGGAAGGCCTGAACGAGACGCCCGGTGTCGAGCCCAACCTGCCTGACGGGCAGGATCCCGGCCTGCCGCCCGGCAATGACGAAGTTCCCGAGACGGGGCCGCTCACATGACCGCTGTAGTCCAGATCCCGAACCTCCCCGCCGCCACCGCGCTCAACGGCTCGGAACAGTACGAAGGCGTGCAGGCAGGAACCAGCGTCCGCGTCAGCACCGCGCAGATCGCAGCCTTCATCAACGAGAACTACCCGCCGCCGGGGGTTTCGAGCATTGCCACGACGTCGCCCATCACGGGCGGCACGATCACGACCACGGGCACGATCGGGCTCGAGGCGTCGGGTGTCACGAACACATACCTCGCGACCATGGTCGCGCGCACGATAAAAGGAAACAACACAGGAAATCCCGCAACGCCAATCGACATGTCCATGTCCATGGCACTCGACATGGTCGGCAGCACGCGAGGTGCGCTTCTATACCGTGGCTCGTCGGGGTGGAATATACTGCCGCCCGGAACCCCGGAATCGTTTCTTATGTCGAACGGTAGCGGCGCCGATCCGACTTGGGAGGATGTCATGCCGGTCACACTCGATTTGTTGAATGCGCCTGTCGATATATCGAGTATCGGCAACAATACGGTCATCGCGGCTGTTCCCGGGAAGAGCATATATGTGCATCAAATAACGCTCGCGCTGGCGTCGAAAACGACCGTGACGTTCAAGAGTGGGTCCACGGCGATCACCGGACCCATGTCCATTACGGCGCTTCTGGAAAGCGTTCAAGCGACGCGTTATTTCAAGACCGTTGTCGGTGAAGCGCTCGTTATCGCGCTCGGAGATGCAATTCAAACGGGCGGATTCATCAGCTACTCGCTACAGGATTCCTGATTATGTCGAACATCGTACAAAATCAGGATCCAACACCGATCACCAGCTCTCTCGGTTTGGGAACATACGCCGATCCAGCCAATACCGATCCCTCGCTCAACACCAGTGTGGCGTCGTTAAACGCCAATTCGAAAGGCATTCTGCAGCTCCTGTCGTCTACGGAACCAAGTCAGGTGTTCGCCAGATACTCTTCTCGATACCTGACGACAGGCACTACAACCATATTATCGGCCCCCGGCACTCTTATTAATTTCTCCGTCGGCGACCCGGGCACTACTGTCACGATGCAGATCTACGACAGCCTGTCCGCTGCCGGGACCGTTCTATGGGAGGGAGTGCTCACGGCCAACATGAACCCACAACTGAACTTCCTCGCCGCCACTGGTATCACCGTTGTGCTGTCCGGCGCGTGCAAGGTGGCAGTCGGGTACCTTGCGGCCTGATGCGTAGTGTTGGGCTCTTGAGGGCGCATCGAAATCGGTGGAGCCCTTATGTTCTGGGCCAGCGCCTCAAGATGTGGGCGCGCGCCCGCGACACGTCGTTGATAAGCCTGAGCGGAGCGTCCGTTAACTCTTGGACAGATCAGATCGGCGGTATCGCGTACACCAACACGCTGACGGCACGTCCTGACTATGTTGCGACTGGCATAAACGGATACCCGGGTATCCTGTTCGGTTCGGAGAAGCGTCTTAACAACACCGCGACGTTTGGATCTGTTCTGCCTGTGGGAACGTCCGCGAGCACTGTTGTCGTTCTGGGCGTGTCGTACAATTTGTCGGCGCTGCGCGCGCGTATGTTCTCGTACGGCTCCACCAGCGCCGGACGTAGCATCTACGTAATCGATTCCGAACATAACATCGGCCTTGCCGGTTCGGGCAGCGCTGGAGGAGCGTACCAAGAGACGGCATCCCAGATATCGGGCCCGTTCGTGGCCATAGGAGACTGGTCCGACGGCTTTCAAACCATATACTGGAACGGTAATCAGGGTGGCGGGTCAGCCGTGACATTCAATACTGTGCCTACTCGTGCGTCCATCGGTGGAACGAATGGCGCCGATCCGGGCGGCGATTTCTTCGACGGTATGATCGGGGAAGTCTTGGTCATCCAAGGCACCCTCACAGCCGACGAAAAGAACTTGATCACCAAATCTCTGTTGGACGACTACGACCTATCATTTGACGTTTTGAAGGATTCGACCAATCCGTACAGACCTCTCCAGCCGAGTGCGTATGAATTCCAGTCGAATGTCGAGATATTAAACACGCAGATGACTAACGCGATCGGGCAACCGACGCTCAACACATCTCCTCCCATGTCTGACCCGCCGACCGTGACGTATCAGGACGCGTCAGGTCTTCCGCCGGGTTTTTCGTTGCGCGGCTCTTACAGCGCCACACCCGGAATTCTGCGCACGTCAGGCGGATGGGATTTCACTACGGGCAGCAGGTTTCATCGGTCGCCGTCAGGGTATCTGGGGCTGATCGCAGGCGTCAATTTCCTTGTGAATGTGACGCAGCGAATGGAGGTAGTTGTCGACGATGGGAAAGTGGCGGTTAACATACTGGACTCCACGCAAAACTATCGTGCCAGTTTTGACGGACAGGTGATCGACAGAAACGGCCAGTCGACCACATCCGAAACCAGTTGGATGATATTCGATTTCACTGGTCACGGCGGATCGGCATCACGCAAACTCATCGTAGAGAGTGAGAGCTCCAACGCCATAGCCGGGATCGCGCTCACCTCGGCGGGCCGCGCGTCCCTGACGCCACTCACGACAACACCGAGCACGCTCCTAGTTCTTGGTGACAGCTTCACGGCCGCTACCGGGGCCACTAGGAACTGGTTCGGCTACGCGCCGCAGTTGTCCGACAATCTGGGCTTCACCCGGTATATCCCAGACGGTGTGGTCGGGTCGGGCTGGTTGTCGACGTCAAATGCCACGCTGGCAAATGCCCTGTCGCGTGTCGACGATGTCACTGACCGGAGCACATACCGACGTAATTCATTAGGCGCTACCGGCCTATCACATCCTAGATGTGTCATGATCGCCCTTGGTATCAACGATGAGGGATACAGTACCGCGCAGGTGGAAACTCAGGCCAACCGAGTTCTGGATCAGATACGTCAGGTTCTGCCCGGCGTCCCGATACTGGTTCTGGGGCCGTGGAACCCTCGCGCGCCCCTGTCATATTCGGCGTCGTCTGTTCTCGTCGATAATGGTATAGTTGCGGCGTGTGCCGGGCGGCCGGGCGTTGCGTATATCGACATTCAATACATGACGTACGCGCAAGTCGGCGACAGTAATATTCACCCCAACGATCTGGGTCACGCCCAGATCGCGGCATATCTACCGGACCCAATCAGGGCGGCCATTGCCAGTTTCTTGTGAGGAGCAACATGGAACAGCTTCAGATACCCATCACGCTCACGGTCGCGCAGATCAACCAGATCCTCAACGTGCTCGGCAAGCAGCCCTACAACGAGGTATCGGATGTGATCCGCGCCATCAAGCAGCAGGGCGATCACGCGGTCGATGACGCCCAACGTCGCATGATGGCGGCGCTGCACACGCCCCCGGCCGACAAGGGAGACTGACAATGCGCCAGATGACCGCCAAGGGCCGCGCCTTCATCGCGCAGGAAGAGGGTCTGCGTCTTGCGGCATACGATGACGCCACGGGGCGTCCAGTGCCGGTGGGCGGTCATGTGCAGGGCGTCCTGACCATCGGCATCGGGCACACCGGTCCTGACGTCGTTCCGGGCATGCGGATCTCTCGGGAGCAGGCTGACGCCTTGTTCGACCATGACAATGACTGGGCCGAGAAGGCGGTCGAGACGCATATGGTCGGCCCCAAGGGTGAACTGCCGAACGACAACCAGTTCGACGCGACGGTCTCCCTCGTCTTCAACATCGGGGCGACGCAGTTCGCCAAGTCCTCGATCGTGCGCAACTGGCAGAAGGGCCTGTGGCGTCAAGCCGGCGAGGCCTTCGCGCTCTACAATCGGGACAAGTTCGGCGTGAACGACGTACTGGTCGGCCGCCGCGCGCGGGAAATGGCCGTCTTCTTCACGCCCGTTGAGAAGCCTCTCGACGTCGAGGCGCGGGTCAACCCGACGCCAATGCCGCAAGCGGTTGCCGCGCCTCAGGGGGCCGCCAAGTCGCCGACGGTCATCGGGACGGTAATCGGCACGGCTGTCACATCCATCCCGCTGGTCGCCAACATCAAGCCGGCCCTCGACGCGGTCGACGGTGCCGTGGCGACCGCCAAGCAGGCCACGACCACCGTGGCGGCCGTCGGCGACCTCCTCGGCAGCTTCAAGAATGGCCACGTCCTGACCTTCGTGGCGCTCGGCATCGCGGTTGGCGTCGGGATCTACGTTCTGACGCGTGTCGTGCGCCGCATCTGGTCCGGACAGGCCAAGGCCTCCTGATGGACCGGGTAGGCGCCCTGTTGGCCGGTATCTGGGGCAAGATCGCCGCTGGCGCCGCGATCGTGGGCGGCCTTCTGCTGGTGATCGGTCGACTCAAAAAGGCCGGAAAAGACGAGGCGCGCGTCGAGCAGGAAGCTGCTACAATGGCCGCGCAACGGAGAATGCAGGATGCGCACGATAGGGGCCCTCATACTGGTGACGATGTCGATCAGCGCCTGCGCGACGGCAAGTTCTGACGTCGCCTGCCCATCGCTGCCGCAATACACCCCGGAACAACAGCGGCAGGCGGCTGAAGAACTGAAACTTCTGCCGATTGCCGGCATCGTGCGAGGCACCATGATGCCGCATTACGGGACGATGCGCGACGAAGTTCGCGCCTGCCGGGGCAAGTAGATGGTCCAACCGCTTACATACACGACGTTCACGGACGAGCTGGCCCTGCTCGCGGTAGTCAGTCCGTCCGACACCAACTTTGTCGCCAACCTGCCGAGCGCGATCAACTACGCCGAGCTGCGGATCTATCGCGACATCGATCTGCTTTCGACTGTCATGGCAATTACCGGGTTCTCCCTGACAGCCAGCAGCAATCAATTGACGTTGCCCGAGAGCGAATACGTGACGCTCCAGAACATCAATGTGCTTACGCCTGTCGGGCAGGCCAACCCTCTTTCGGCGACACGCAATCCGCTCAGTCCTGTCTCGAAAGAGTATCTCTACACGGTATGGAACAGTGCGGCCGGTGCCGGGCTCCCGAAGAAGTTCGCAATCTTGAACACCTCGACCATTCTCGTCGGCCCGTGGCCCGACGCAAACTATGCTCTCGAGATCATCGGTACCGTGCGACCGCCGTCCCTGTCGGCGAGCAATCCGACGACATGGATCAGCACCTACATGCCCGATCTGCTGCTGTTCGCCGCGATGATCTTCATCTCGGGGTACCAGCGCAATTTCGGCCTTATGGGTAACGACCCTCAGATGGGCGTCACCTACGAGAGCCAGTACCAGACGATGATGAAGAGCGCGTCCGTCGAGGAGGCGCGCAAGAAGTTCCAGAGCTCTGGCTGGACGTCCATGTCGCCCGCCATCGCCGCTACGCCGACGAGGGGCTGATGCCGCACCAGACCCTGAAACTCATGCCGGGTGTCGACACGACCAAGACACCGACGCTGAACGAGGCCGCAATCTCGCAGTCGCAGCTCATTCGCTTTGCCGTCGACCGGTCCGGGCTCGGCCTCGTGCAGAAGCTGGGCGGCTGGACGCGATACTATCCGAACGCGCTGCCGTCGACCGTGCGCGCGCTCTGCGCGTGGCAGGATACCGACAATCTGAAATGGTTGGCAGCCGGTTGCGACGAGAGCGCCACGCCCGGCGTAGGATCCACGCTCGCCGTCATAAACGACGGGGCGCTGACGTCGATCACCCCCAAGGTGCGACGCGACGACGTCGCTGTGGATGTCACGACGGCGGCCGGCTCCGATATCGTCGATATCGCCGATACAGGCAGCAATGCGACGGCCTTCGATGCCGTGTTCATCTCCACTCACGTCTCGGTGGGCGGCGTGATAATCTTCGGCTTCTACCAATGCATCGCCGCCAGCGCCAACACCTTTCAGATCGCGTTGCGCGATCAGCTCGGCAATCCGGTCTACGTGCCCTCGACTGTCGCCAACGGAGGCGACGTCGCCGTGTTCAACACGACGATCGGCGAATCGACCGTGGACGTCACGCTCGCCGATCACGGTTTCTCGGTGGGCGACACCTACCCGATCCTCGTCCCCACGGACGTGGGCGGCGTGTCGCTGTTCGGGAACTATATCGTGACCGACGTGGCCAGCTCGAGCATCTTCACGATCGGCGCCAAGAATCTCGCCGTCAGCACGGACACCGCGTCGATCAATGGCGGCGACGTCAGGCTCGATTTCTATCTGGGCGTCGGGGCGCTTCCGGTGGGGTCGGGCTACGGTGCCGGCGGCTACGGTGTCGGCGGTTACGGTTCGGGCGCTACACCGACACCGTCGACAGGCGACAACATATCGACCCTCGACTGGACCCTCGACAATTTTGGCGACACCCTCATCGCGTGTCCGGTCCTTACGGATTTCGGGTCGACCAGCAGCGCCGACGCGCGCATTGGCGGCCCGCTCTATCAATGGTCGCCCATCACGCAACCGGCGTCACCTGCCCCGATTTCGCAAGGGCCCATCTGCAACGACGGCGCCTTCGTGGCCATGCCGCAACGTCAGATCATCGCGTGGGCGTCATCCTTCAACGGCATTCAGGACCATCTCCTGATCCGCTGGTGCGACGTCGGCAACTTCTACAACTGGATCGCCGATCCTACCACGCGAGCGGGCAGCTACCGCATCCCGCGTGGTTCGCGCATCGTGTGCGGGCTGCAGATGGGCCAGCAGTCCGTCATGCTGACCGATGTCGGTACGTGGACGATGCAGTACACGGGCGGCCAAGGCGTCTACAGCTTCAACGAGGTGGGTATCGGCACCGGCCTTATCGCGCGTAAAGCTGTCGTCGCCTACATGGGCGCGCTCTACTGGATGGGCCCGACGCAGTTCTATATGATGGGAGGTCAAGGCGTCGTGCCGATGGTGTGCCCGGTGTGGGACGTCGTCTTCCAGAACCTCGATCTCGATAACGCCTACAAGATCCGCGCGGCGGTGAATTCCCGCTTCAACGAGATCACTTGGTACTATCCCAGTGCCTCGGGCAATGGTGAGGTCGATAGCTACGTGAAGCTGAACACGCTCATGCCCGACGGCGCCGGGTGGGATTATGGATCGCTCGGACGCACGGCATGGATCAATCAATCCGTGCTGGGCCCCCCGATCGGGTCGGGCACCAACAACGTGCTCTATCAGCACGAGACGTCGAATGACGCCGACGGGCAGGCGCTCGAAGCATCGTTCACGACGGGATACTTCGTCCTGAACGACGCCGACATGTTGATGTTCGTCGACCAGATCTGGCCTGACATGAAGTGGGGCCAATACGGCAGCTCGCCTGACGCAACGGTCCTGATGACGTTCTATGTCGCGGAGTACCCGAACGGCCCGGTCGAGACCTTCGGCCCGTTCACACTGACGCAGGCGGTGCAGTACGTCACGCCGCGCTTCCGGGGGCGGCTGGTATCGATCAAGTTCGAGAACACCGACGTCGGCACGTTCTGGCGGCTCGGCGCCATGCGCTATCGCGCGGCGCCTGACGGGAAGTTCCTCTGATGGCATCGCTCGACGACATCCAGACAACCATCCAGAGCATCAACACGACGCTTGCCGATACGGTGAACGCGTACCTTAAACAGGTGCCGAGCACGAGCTCGGGCGCCCTGTCGGCGTCGCAGATCATCCAAACGGGTTTTGTGCGTGTCACGGGCGTCAGCGTCGTGGTGGGCGGCGCGGCGGGCGCGCTTCACGATGTGCGCGCTCTCGCCGACATTGCCGCCGGGAACAAGTTATATGTCGTCGGCACGACGCCCGGCTTCTACCCGGTCAACCTGATCTTCCCGAAAGGTCTTGCGTACGCCCCCGGCGCCGGGCAGACCGCCGCCATCATGTACACGAGGATCTGATGACTGCGATCGCCGACGCCCTTCGCATCGCCAAAGCCGCTGGCGGCCCCTTCAACCTGAAGGCGTCACCCGTCAAGCAGATCGTGAAGACCCACACAGGGCCGATCCACAGCGCGGTTGCCGGGCGTACCGATCACCTGCCCATGGCGGTTCCCGAGGGCGCCTACGTGCTGCCGGCCGACATCATCAGCGCTCTCGGCGAGGGCAACACCATGGCCGGCTTCAAGGTGGCCAAGTCCCTGTTCGACGATCCCGGCTACATCAAGGGCGCGCCCTATCAGGCGCCATCCGCACCCTACGGCGCCACGATGCCCCACAAGGCCGACGGCGGTGCCACGGGTTCGGTCAAGATCATCGCGGCGGGCGGCGAGCATGTGATCTCCCCCGAGGCGGTCATGCGTGTTGGGCGAGGATCGCTCGACGACGGGCACAAGATCCTCGATCACTTCGTGAAGCAGGTTCGCGCCGGTACGATCCGGAAACTCAGCAACCTACCCGGCCCCAAGAAGGACTGACAAATGGACGAGGAGATCAAGGTCCGCGTCGGCACCCCCGCCGATGTGCATGACGTGATGGAGCTGGCCCTGATGGGTCGCGCCGAAAACGGCTTCGTGAACGCCGCCGAAGGCAAGATCCTCCAGACCATCTGGGACGCCCTGCACTTGAACGGCGGCATCATGGGTCTCGTCGGGCCGGCCGGCAAAAAGGCTCAGGGAGCCGTTTTGCTTCGAGTGATCACTCCGTGGTATTCTGACGACAAGGTTCTCGAAGAGCAGGCCGTTTTCATCCATCCGGACTATCGCTCGGCCAAAGGTGGCCGAGCCAGTCGACTGGTCGAATTCAGCAAGCATACCGCCGACGAACTCGGTATGCCGCTGCTCATTGGGGTGCTGAGCAACAGCCGCACAGAGGCGAAGGTGCGGCTGTACGAAAGACATCTCGGCAAGCCAGCCGGGGGGTTTTTCCTGTACGGGGCGCAGACCGGGGGAGCGGGACTGCCTGACACGAGCGGGTAGTTTCTATGGGCAGCAATAAGGGCCAAGGCGGCACGAGCTACCAGTCGTCGCAAGTCCAGATCCCGGCCGAGGTGATGGCGCGTTACAACGCCGTCAACGCCCGTGCCGAAGCCGCCGCAGCCACGCCGTGGGAAGCCTACGACGGTGAGTTTGTCGCTCCCGTCAATCAGACCCAGCAAGGCGGTATCGACGCCATCAGCGGCGCCGCCGGCACCGATAAGCCATACTTCGATCAAGCCACCAGCGTCCTGAACCAGAGCCTGTCACCGGCCAACGCCCTGTACGGAACGGCCGCCGGGCAGGTCGGGACAGGGCTTGCTGCCGGCAACCAATACACTCAGCAGGGCATCGATACCGCGCACGGGGCGATGGGTGCCGCGTCGCCCTACAACAGCACGGCCGCCGGGCAACTCAATAGCGCCTACGCCGGAACGCAGCCCATCAACACTGCTGCGCTCGGTCTCGCGGCCGGCGCCACGGGGCAGGTCAACGCCGGCAATCTCGATATCGGCCGGTACATGTCGCCCTACAACGAGGCCGTCGTACAGTCGACACTTGGCAATCTGCGCCAAGACCAGAGTATGGCGCAGGCCGACCTGCGCGACAGCCAGATCCTCGGCGGCTCGTTCGGCGGCGACCGGTCGGGCGTGGCATCGGCCAATCTTCGACGCCAGCAGGACATGGCCTATGGTCAGGTCGCGTCGCAGCTCTACAACGCCAACTACGGTCAGGCACTCGGCGCCGCGCAACAGCAGCAGGGTGTCAACCTCGGCGCCGACCAAGCGAACCGCGCGGCTCTCGCGAGCGGCGCGCAGAACATCGCCGGCATCGGCCAGCAGATGTACGGTCAGGGCGCGGCGACCGCCCAAGGCAACCTCGGCATCGGCCAGCAGATCTACGGACAGGGTCAGGGTCTCGCCGCCGCGCAGATGCAGGGCGGCAACCAGCTGTACAGCCAAGGTGCCGGCGCGGCCGGCGTGAATGCCGGTCTGGCCGCCGGGCAGTACGGCATGGCGTCGAATGCCGCCAGCACGCTCGGCCAGCTCGGCACGCAGCAGCTCGGCAACCAGCTCACGCAAGGGCAGGCCCAGATCGGCGCCGGCACTGTGCAACAGCAGACTGATCAGGCGCAGAACACCGCGCTCTACAATCAGTTCATGCAGGAGAAGGGCTACCCGTTTCAGGTCGCGCAGTTCCTCGCCAACATCGCGATGGGCACGGGCGCGCAGTCGGGCTCGACCACGAACACGGTCAACACGCAAGCGCAGCCCTTCTTCTCGGACGAGCGGCTCAAGGAGAACATCCACGTCATTGGCCACACCAATGATGGACAGCCGATCATCCGCTTCAACTACAAGGGCGACAAGAGCACCCAGATCGGCTTAAGCGCGCAGGAGACCGAGAAGAAGCATCCCGAAGCTGTCGGTCTGGCAAGCGGCTTCAAGACCGTCGACTACGACGCGGCAACGCGCGACAGCATCGCGAAGGCGGGCGGTGGCGGCTTGGCCGCCGGCAACGACAATTTCGCCCAGCTGCTGGCGCAGCAACGCGCCATGTTCCCGGGCGGCGACAGCAACATGCGAGGCATCCCGACCGGAGAAGGCGGGATCGGCCCGCGCGGCATCCCCATCGCGCCCCTGCGCGCACAGGCACCCAAGGCCGCCAACCATTCGATGCCGCAACAGTCGCAGCAGCCGTCCGGCCTGAAGCAGACGACCGACTCGGCCCTTGGCATGGTCAACACCGCCAAGGGTCTCGCGTCGGGCTATGGCGAGGCGAAAGACGCTCTCGTCGGCACCGCCGGCAAGGACGGCAAGACCGGTACCGGCGGTCTGATCGGCTCGGGCGGCAAGTACGACTGGCAGGCGGGTTGGCTGGGCAAGCAGCTCGGCAACGACAACCCGACGCCAGCCGGCCCGATCACGAAGACTGAGCTACCCGCGCCAAGTGCCACCGCCGAGGTAGCCGCGCCGAGCGTCGCCGACGCTGGTCTGGCCACAGGCGCGGCCGACCTCGGCCTGTCCGACGTCACGTCCGGCCTCGGCACCATGTTCGCCTATCGCGGCGGGCGCATGCAGCGCGCCGCAGGCGGCGGCATGCCTTACGGTGCCGAGGGCTACATTCCCGACGAGCTCTACAAGCCGATCGACCCGGAAGCACCCGAATCCGCTAAGCCAACGGGACCGTCGGCCGGTGCTGGCGGTCAAGCGCCCAAATCCGACAAGGGCACGGCTGGCGGGGCCCTGAAGGGTGCTCTCGGCGGCGCGTCGGCGGGCGCCATGTTCGGTCCGTGGGGTGCCTTGGCAGGTGGCGTTCTTGGCGGCGTATCGAGTTTCCTGAAGGATGGCGGCCGCGTCGGTCTGGCGGCCGGCGGCGGCGTCATGGACGATGACGAGGCCAGCCGCATCGCTCTCGAGGGCGGCAACGTGCTGCCGTTCGAGCGACCGGGGCCTCGCGCGCAGGCACCGCGTCTGCCAGAGACACCGTCCTTGCCGATACCGATCCGGGTCCCGTCCGGCGCCTCCGGTTCGCCATTCCCCGAGACCGACACTGATCGGCCGATGGAAGGCCTCGCGGCGGGCAAATCGGGCCCTGCGAGCGCAGGCGGCCCGCCCGCCCTGCCTGACGGCACGCCGATCGTCGACACCCCTCCAGCGGCCTCCGCAGCGCCCGCTGGCGGCCTCGCCACGCCGCCCCCACCCCCGACCGCCACCTCGGCCGCTGGAACGGCTCCCCCGCCCGTCCAGACGGCCCGGGACGTGCTTGCCAGCACTCGGGCGGCGGCAGAGCCCGGCCGTCCCTCGAATACGATGTACGACGCGAAAAACCCGGCTGGCTACACCCGGTTCGTCCATAGCGGCGAGAGCGACGGGAAGAACTTCAACAACCCGCACTGGCCGACTGCGCAGGGCGGCCCGGACGGTCCGGGCCAGTTCATCCCGGGTACGTGGCAGGGCTTCGTGCAGGCCCGCCCGGACATCTTCGCCGGCAAGTCGCAGGCGGAAATCCTCGAGATGCGCAAGAACCCCGAGCTGGCGGCCATGGCGACCGACTGGTACGCCAACAAGAATGCCGGCCCCCTGCAGGCGGCCGGCGTGCCACTGACCTACGGCAACCTCGCCATGGCCCACATGCTGGACGGTCCGGTCGCGGCCACGTTCCTGTCCAATCCCGACATGAACGCTTTCGCGGCCCTGAAGAAGGCCGGTCTGAGCGACGAACAGGCGCGCCAGACGCTGCTGAAGAATGCCGGCGATCTCAACATGACCGCCGGGCAGTTCGCCCAGTTCCACAAGGACCGCATGGATGGCGTACGCGGCACGGCTCGCCCGCAGGTCTCGTCCCTCAATGCCGGTCCGGCGCCGCAGGGTGGTCTCGCGGCCGGTACCAGCGCTGCACCGAGTGCGCCGGATCCGGCGACGCCTCCCGACTTCATCGACCGTGCCGGCAACTGGATCGAGCGCAACCAGCGCCCGATCATGTCCGGCCTCGCCTTCATCGGGAACATGCTCGGTTCGAAGAGCCACCAGCTGACGGGCGCGATCGGCGACGGTCTCGCCGCAGCCGCGCCCATGTATCTCAACACGGGCTACAAGGAGCAGGAGCTCGGCCAGAGCCAGCAACGTATCAACATCACGGGACGCGCTCAGCTGATCAGCGTCATGGAGCAGCTGAAGGCGATGCAATCGGCCACCATCTCGAATGGCGGCAAAGCGGATCCCGAGATCAACGCCCAGATCGGCAACATCGCCAAGCAGATTGCGGCACTTGGCGGCGCATCGGCCGCGCCGGGCGGCACGGGTGGTACTGGCGGCACGGGTGGTACTGGCGCCGCAACGCCTGCGCGTGCTGAGCGAACTGATCTCGCACCGCAGGGCATCCCGGGCGGCCCGGCGCCGGGTCCTGTCACGTCATCTCCGCTGCCGTCCCCGGGCAGCACGCCGGCACCGGCCGCCGAAG
>Ga0181346_1000322_pt1 | contig 20389 bp, 22 predicted proteins | sample Su13VDMM15DN_FD_130100 | JGI IMG/M metagenome (GOLD analysis project Ga0181346, IMG submission 130100) | Freshwater viral communities from Lake Michigan, USA - Su13.VD.MM15.D.N | ecosystem: Environmental > Aquatic > Freshwater > Lake | place: USA: Michigan | collected 2013-07-15 | reverse complement strand
TTATGATAAATATTAGATACTTACGGTTTCTTTAATTTTTGTTCTACTTAATGTAAAATACTTTGAATTTTTTAAGTCGTCTTTATATATTGACTGTAAAACATTTTTAATCTTACTTCTTAAAATAAGGGATTTAAAATCTACATTTTCTTTATGTATAAATAAAGTTAATTCTAAATTTAAGAAACTTTTTTTGTTTTTCTGTATTCCACTAGTTCTTAAATCAAGATCCACAATTTGTTTTTTCTCAAATGTTGTGTGGTCAACAACTTCTAATAGTGTGTGTAATATTTGTCTTTTTATTTCACCTGTAATTTTTGTCCAATTATCGTAATCATCTTTTGGTTCGACCCATGTTTGTAATACTATGTAAATTGATTTTAATTTTTTTGAGTCGACCGTTCCGTAGTGACATTTTGCGTCATCAAAAATGTTTAATTTTGACGTTTTTCCTTTTTTCATTATTCATACCTTATCCGTTTATTGTTTAGTAAAATATAATAAAACTTTTTATGGTTGTCAAAAATTAAAAAAATACCTACTATTTATAGTAAAACAAAAGAAAAATATGCTAATTATACCGGTAAACAATAAAAATATAGAACAAGCATTAAAGGCATATAAGTTTAAAATATACAAAACAAAACAAATCCAAAAATTACAGGAAAGAAAGGAATATAAAAAACCCTCCGTAGAACGAAGGGCTCAAATTCAAAAGGCGGTATTTAATCAAAAGAATTATTCTGCTGATTGATTCTCTTCTTCTTTTTTATCGGTTTTCTTTTTTGAGAAAATCGCCTCAGTAGACGTAAGACCCAAAGACCCAAAAGATAAAAGAGCAATAACATCAATTAACGATTCGTTGGGTGTTAATTTTCCTGCTGAAAATAAAGATACAAATAATGAGATCACTAAAGATATTACACAAATAATACCTGTAAATCTTTTAGATGATAATGTTGTTGAACCGCCACCTAACAACGATTTAAAAAACTTTTTCATAGTTCTGTATTCAACTTTCTTAGTTTATATAAATTATAATGATCTTCTTTAGAGTCCATTATTTTATTTATCGTGTTTTGTATAGTGTTATTTAAATCACTATCTTTAGATTCGGTTAAAGTTGTTTTTAACCCTTTAACCACATTTTCTTTTAGTTCTGACATTTCTTTTTTAACCTCATCTGAAGTTAATACAAGAATCTCATCTAACTCTTTACGGTCATTTTCATTTAAATTACTAACCTCTTTTTTAAGATTTTCATTCGCTATTTTAACCATAGAAGATATTGGAATATTATATGTTTCTGTTACAACATTTTTTACCTCTTCTTTTATAATTACGTTTTTAATATTTTTTTTAGATTCTAAAATTGATTCTAAATTTCTTATTCCTGTGTTGTAAATGGCGTTATCAATATCTGAGTAATTATTACCGTTTGATTTGTTCCAAGAATTAATCCAAGTATTTAAATATCCGATACTTTTAGATTGACTTTCGATTAAAATTTGTGAATACTCAATTGATTCGTTTATGTAATCGTTAGCCAAATCCCCATCAAGACCTTTATTCGTAGATAAATCATCATAGATAAAATACAATTCAGAAATGTCTTTGTTATTTAACACCATACCATTAAATTCAAAAATAAATCTTTTAAATTCTGGTTTTTTTGCCATTTCTATGGCCGTGTTTTCAATATTTGTTTTTATTTTACCAAAAGTGTTCATAATGTTTTATTTATAAATATCACTTATCGATTAAATCTTTCAATTTGTTATTAATTTCAAATAAAGTGTTTCTACCTTTTGACAAATCTAACATATTATTTTCATTAAAAAGATTTCTTTCTAAGATCAAATTCAAATCATTTCTAACCAATCTTTCCGTTGTCGGTGGTTCTCCGGTGTCTCCCGGTGGTGGTGGAGCTCCTCCACCCATATCCATTCCTCCCATATCACCAGCACCTCCTGCACCACCACCAGCTTCACCTCCTGCACCACCTCCGGCCGCAGGTTCATCACCCGGTTTTTTACCATATAGATTATCTATATTATCGAATAATCCTGTACTTGTAATAACCTCAGCAGTTTTACCTAATTCAGCAGAAACGGCTCTCTCAATTCTTTGTTGTTGTAAATCGAGTCTAATCTCTTCATCTGAGAACCCTAAAATATGTTTTTTAGCCCATGACGCAGAAACGGCAGCAACTGAGTTTGGTATTTCAGCAACGGCATCTTTGTATAGTAAAATCTTTTCTTTCCACACCTCAACACCCAATAAATCGGCTTGTTTAGATGGGTTATGTAATGAAAGAGTGAAATTTGTTAACTCATCTTCAAACCCTAACAAAAACAAATGGATTATTGCGATTTTATTTAATTCGGCAATCATCGATTTTTGTATTCTATTGATTGTTCTTGCAAATCTAATATCCAATAACGATAAATTTTTACCGTCACCTATTGCCTCTTCAAACCCTAAATATGCTTTAGGTATTCTAAGTGCGGTAACAAGTTTTTTCTGTATATACTCAATATCAGCAATCTCAGATAAATTTGTACCACCAGGAAGAGTCTCTATTGGGTTTGTTGCTGTAGCGTCCCTAACAGGAATAAAGTAATCTTGATCAACCGCCAACTGATTGTATCTCATATCAACATTACCCGTTTGTGGGTCAGCGATTTGATCCCGTTTAAATTTACTTGCAACTCTTTGTACATATGGATCAACGTCTTTATCATCCATATTACCAACAAATACTTTAAACACTCTTCTTTCAGGTGCTCGTGAAACTCTATATATCATCATCGCATCTTCAGAGAGTAATAATTGTTTCCATATTCTTCTAGCCTTTTCTAACATAGACGTTCCGTAAGGTAATTTTCTATCATCCCCTAAGATTCTAAAGTGAGCCACTTCCCACGTATTGAATTCCATATTTTTTTCTTTCCAAACAAACTTCAAAGCATCGTTCTCCATTTCTTGTGAATATTTGTCAGGTTGAAACCTCATTCCCTTTTCTAAACGCTCTATTTGGATATTTGGTAATTGTTGACAACCAACAATCCCCTTTTCTGGATCAAGTTTTATATAAACAAAATTATCACCAAATTTACATGTGTTTCTTGTCCACATAGCCAAGTTAGTATTAATATCTAACTTGTTGTTAAACAAATCAACCAAAACTTGTTTAATTCTTTTTGATTCTGAATATACTTTTAAAATGTGTCCATCCTTATCCGGTGTTGTTGATTCTTCAGAATAAACATCTAATGCTGCCGAAATTTCAGGAGTATATTCCATAGATTCGTAATCATAATACGATGCTAACCTTGTTGGTTCGTAATAAACCGCTTGTTGGTATAAGTTACTCTCAACTTTCTGCCATTGTTTTCCAATGTACATAGTTTGTTGTGCCTGTAACTTTTCATTTTCATATTCTTGTTTGTTTGTTGTTTTTAACAATTCGGTTTTGTCAAACTTAAAAATTGGAGATTCTTGGTCCATTGCAGAATTTGGTCCGAAAACTTTACCTAATCTCTGCCAAACCGTTAAATTATTTTGTGCCATATTTTTTATTTTAAATGTAGTTCCTTAAATAGTAAATTAAACTCTACCATTCCCGAATAACCATAAATACTTTTCATAATCACTTTTAGTCACCGTATTTCTTTGATAACCGTTATTTCCATATGTTGATGCTGGTATTCCCGGATTAAAATTCATAGATGAATCCGCAAATGTGTTCTTATCTGTAGTCCAAGAATCCAACATTGCTTTAGTCTGTTCTGTCACTTTTTCTAACTGTGCAAACGACGATTCACCAACATATATCGCAATAGCCATCGCCATAATTAAGTCATCATGTTGTCCTTTTTGATGGTCGGGTCTTCCGTTTACATAAACAAAAGTGTTTAATTCGTTAAATAGTCTTTGTGATTTTAATGAAAAATCAAACCTTAATGCTTCCTCAAACGCTTGAACAATTAATACCCGTTTTGAGTTAAAGTTTATTCCCGGTATTTTATCTTGAGTTTTTGGATCCCATTTCCATTTGTCTGCAGGATTAACCCCATCAATATATAAACTCTTATAACCAAGTTCTTGTAATTTTCTGGATGTTGATACGCCCATACCACCAGTGATATCGGTAACTATAAATGCGTTGTAGGAGTTCCCCCACTTGAATGCAATTTCCGCCAATATGTCTGGTGGGACTTTCCCTATATATTCTAAAACTTGTTCTCTCTCATCAAAATCAATAACCGATATTGTACTAAAATCCTCACTATCACCTCTAGAAACGTCAACACCCATAATATAACGATGACCTTGTACAGGTTCTTTCCATTGCCATAGAGCACCACCCATAAATTTATTTTCAGGTTCTCTAATGTGTTTTTCTTTAATAGATTTCATTGTTTCAGACGGAATCACATTATCCCCCGATCCTAAAAAGTTACATTCTAACTCTTGTGATATCCTTCTTTTATCAAATTTTAATTTTTTGGACATAGACTCAAACCAAGAGCTATACGCTTTATATCCCGATTCTACTTTTTGTTTTATTTCCTCAAAGTCTCTATCGGAGACTTTTATGTTTGAATAATCTAATGTTATTTCCTCGTCTTTATAATCTGCCCGATTCAACATATAGTGTACGATATCATTACATTTGATGAGTTTTAAATCTTTTGAATATCTTGGATCCCTAAACCAATACATTTCAGTAATTTTAAAATCATTTATACCTTTAACCGCTTGACTGTAGATTGAATAGTATATTGGATCAAAACCATTTGGTGTTGATATTACAATCACTTTACCACCTGTAGATAGGGAAGCCATACAAGCGGACCAAAAATCCTCATCTGCGTTGATGTATGCTGCCTCATCAAAAATTAATATTGTTGGTGTATAACCACGCAAGGCATCCTTTGATGTTGCAACCGCTTTAACCTCACATCCGTTGGTTAATTTAAAATGTCTTTGTGCGTTCTTTTCATTGGAGAAACCAACCCCTAACCATTTTGGCCATTGGTCAACAAACGATCGGACTTTATTTGCCATCTCAACGGCAGTATCCATTTTATTTGCAATAATTAGAATTTTTTCAGGTTTCTTTTTGTTGGCAAAAACCAATCTTTTTGATGCCCAAGCGGATGTTACTGTAGATACTCCGGCTTGTCGATATTTTAATGCGATATTTTCCTCACAAGTATCGTAATCCTTAACCAAGGTAACTTGATCATTAAATAACTCTAAGGGTACGTATTGCGATTGTGTGTTGTCGTAAGTTTGTAAATAGGTTTTTAGTGCGTATGGGGTATCATTTATACACTTCGCATATTCCAATAAGGCTTGTTCCTTTGTTAACGACATTCATTAGTATTATCTTTTATTTACTATATTTAGTAAATCTTTTTTTGTTACTTCAGGGTAGAGGTGTTTTTCAACTAACCTCATAATACTTTCCTCAAGATTTTTAACGTCTTCATTTTCTTTTGTTTCCTTTTTTTTAGGTAAACCTTTGTGTTTTGTTGACGCAAAATCTTCTAAATCTTTTTTTGACATACTTTTAGACATGTCTTTTACTTTTTTAGTGACTTTAGTTTTTGCTGTATCTCCCCTTTTAACAGAAAGTGCTAACCCCATAAGTTTTTGTTGTTGTCTTGATACTGATTTTTCTTCAATTTCTTTTTCTTCTTCACCTAGTTCGGTTTCTGTAGTTGTAATAATTGTTTTCCCTCCTTTATTTTCTACTTTTGCACCTGTAGGTACATTTGCAGAACCATTCGGCGGAACGGTAGTTTGTGTTGATGTAACTTTTTTTACCTCGTTTGGAGGTGCTTGCTCATTCAAAACCCTTACATATAAAACATTTAACTGTTCTTCAGACAGTCTTTCAAGGGTATGTATAGATAACCCTTTATTAAGTAGTTTAACTATTTTAGGATTCATATTTCTCATCTTGCACTAAATTTTTTTCCCATTTTAATACGATATCTCTTTCATATATTTTGTTTTCAACACTTTCCTCACTTTCACCATATTGAAAAACTAATCGTTTTCTTTTGTGTATTAATATATCGTCACTATCTGAATTTTCCCAAGCCAAGGATATAACACCATCAATCGAGTCGTACATACCAAAGAAATCTGAATTTTGTATTAAATTTAAATTGATTTCTGAGTTTTTTAATACTCCAACTTTTTTTATGTAATTAACATCGGGTGGAGATGGTTTTCCTGATGCTGGTTCAGCATCCCACTCATCACCCCAAACATCATCCAAATCTGAAAAGATAAACTCATATATGTTATCACCTTTATAGTTTGGTCCTAATTCATTTACATATACTAAATTCATATAACTCTTCCTCTTGGTGTTACTTTAAATTGTTTACCGTTTTTAACAAATACTAAATTTTCTTTATTTGTTTTACCTAAAAATTTAGCGTTTTCATTCATTAATTCTAAACTAACTTCCATTTGTATTTTTGACTCACTTAATTGTTTGATTTCATTCTTAACTTTAATTTGAGTCATTTTATTTTTTAAAAAGTCTTTTTTTCTTTTTTCTTCTAATAATGGTTTTTCATTTTCAGATATTTTAAAATACCCTCTAAGTATTCTCTCTACTTTTGATTCTGCCATAGGTGGAATTTTAACCCCTTCAGGTTCTCCCATTCCTGGTTCACCTCCCATTCCCATTGCCGGTTCTTCCATTCCCATTTCAGGCTCTGCACCCATATCTTCTCCTGATAAATCTAATTCACCCTCACCTTCTTCACCGTACGCTTCGTAATCTTCTAATTTATCTAAAATGTCGTCTCTATCCTCATCGTCTAATTTGGTTAAATCAATTGCCGATAAAATTGAGTTTACAACGTATTTAATATCTTGAGAATCTAAACCGTTATCTTTATCAAACGATCTGATTTTTTGACTTAATCTACCTGTTAGTTTTTGTATTGTTTTTAATCCGACAGGTCCTGACATATCTTCGTCATCTTCCATATCCATTTCAGGGTCTTCCATTCCTGGTTCTGCACCCATTGCTGGTTCTTCCATTCCCATTTCAGGTTCAGCACCTACCGCAGGTTCCATTCCCATTTCAGGTTCAGCTCCTACCGCAGGTTCTGCCGCCATTGCGGGGTCTGCCGCCATTGCGGGATCTGCCGCCATTGCGGGATCTGCCGCTATTGCCGCTTCAGGTGTTGGTGCAACATCTGGTGCCGGTGCGGGTGGTGCCGCATCCACATCAGGAGTTGGTCCTTCAGGGCTTTTCGTTTTTAATACGAATTTTTTTTGTTCCCCTATTAAAGGAATATTTTCTGAGTAATCACTAACTCTATTAATTTCTTTTGCCGTAAGGTTTAATCTTTTTAATGCTTCTGATTGTGAACGATAATATTTTCTACCTTTCATATTGTCGATGTATTCCATCGGTGATTCATTAATTGATTTTTTTATAATGTATCCGTTTTTTTCTTTAACAATTCCATATGTATATCCATCGGATAATTTAATATTATATGTTAAAGTGTTTTGTTCCTCACTAATAAAAGTAGTTGGTTCGTTGTATCGTGCGATTTCCATAATACGCTTTATTTTATCGATACCCTCCAATTTCTCACTACCTAAAGGTCTTAAATCTGCCATGTTTTATTTATTATTTTTTTTATTGATATAAAAATTAAGGCTAACGCCTACATATAAATATATCGTTATTTAAGAATTTATTTTTTATTCGTTATTTTCTTGTTCTAAAGACAATTTTTTATCTACAAACGCATTTTTAAAGTTTTCAAGTTTAGTGATATATCCGTTTCTCCTTAAAAATTTAAACACCAAATTTTCATAGGAATACTCCCCTTCTTTTCTTAATCCACAGGTTCTATATTTACGAAGTTTTTCTCTATATTTTTTAACCAATTTAACCGCGTCCTCAATGTCCTCATCCTCAGCATTTTCTAAAACACCATCAATAATATCCATCCATTGTTCTGCTTTGGATTTTAATTTTTTTTCATCTATTTTGAAATCTTCTTTTTTTGGTTTCTTTAACCATTTATCGTAAATTAAAGAATATACTCCTTGACTTTCGTTTTTTTCGTTAGAGTCCTGTACATACAATTCGGTCTCGTAACCTTTAATCATAATATTATGGGCAGCATTAAAAACGGTTTTTTTTAGTCTAAATAATTCTTCGGACATTTCACGATTTTCGGATTCATTTATATCTATCACAATGTGAATATCAAAATCCGAAAACTCACTCCAATTGTATCCCACTAAAGAACCAACAAAAATAACATCTTGAACGAATAGTTCAGTGTCCAAAAATTCAATAAAAAGATTTGCGACCTTCAATAGTCGTTCTTTTATTATAGGTTTAAGTTTTACGGTATTCGGATCGTTTGAGTTATCCCAAACATCCGGATTAAATTCCTCTTGTAGATAAAAACTATTAATAATTTTTTCAGTATTTGCCATGTATATAAATATGGCGTAAGAATTATTTGTCTAATTTTTTATATTTGTATGTTTTAGATATGTTGGAATTAAAAAATTTACCTTGTGATTCAGATAATCTGAACTGCGCATATATGTTATGAGGAACCTCGTCATACTCATATTTAACCCCGTTTTTAAATTCCGTAACTAATTTTTTAGTTTCTGAATCGTAAATTGTTTTAACTAAATTACTTGATTCGATTTCACATGTAATAATAGTCCCTTCGATTGTTGTTTTTTTAATTGCCATAATCAATTATTTAATGGTGTTATGTCGTCTATTGTTTTTAACTTATTATGAATATAGTCGGTTAAAGATACCTTGTCAACATCAAACCCATAGTCACGCACAGTTTTAAAAATAGAATCTCTCTCATCTGAGAATTTATATATCAACATCATAAGGTCTTTTGGGTAGTACGGCGGTTTTTGTAAGTCCTCATCTGACCAACCCTCTCGTTGAAAAATTAACCTTATTCTATAATATATTTCTTCAATATCTTCGATTAGGTTTAATTCCTCCATAAAATATTTAAATGGTTCCATAATAGTAAATATGTCGGTTTTTAAAAAAACACAGAACAAAAAAAACCACCCTTTCAGGTGGTTCTTCTTATTTTAGGGAGTCGATCTTGTCTCTTAATTCTATTGACCTCTCAAAGTCTTGGAGTTTAATTGATTCGTCCAATTGTTTTTTAAGGTTACTTATTTTCTCTTTGTTTTTTTCCAAACTTTTTATTTTGTCCCTTATCTCAACCGCCCCTTCAAAATCTTGTTCCTCAATACGTTTATCTAATTCTTTTTTTAATGATGATACCTCATCCATTTGTTTTGGTTTTCTTATTACGTATGAATACGAAAATAGACCGGTGTCTGATACGTACGTTTTTCTTTCCCATTCCCCATCATCGGTTTCTGACTGAGACAGTTCTAAGTCTTTAAATAGACGGTTTAAGTTGTAAAAGTTTCTAAATAACATAATTTTTATTGTTTATAAGTTTATTTTGATTATTTATTCACCAATAAAATGCCAATCCATTAAATTTAAACCTTTGATTTATAAAACCTGACAGAATGTCAGTATAGTATGACACAATGACAATTATAAAAAAACATTGATTATTATCATGACTTCATTTAACTTTAAACCAAATAAAAATATTAAAAAACGTATTATGATTGAATCTTACGACGAATCAGACAAATCTAAAAATAAAAACGCGGAAACCAAAACAAAAACCCCGGTATTAGATAACTTTTCAAGAGACCTTATTAAATTGGCCGAGGAAGGTAAATTGGATCCTGTTGTTGGTAGAGAAAATGAGATTAATAGAATCGCACAAATACTTTCAAGAAGAAAGAAAAATAACCCTATCATATTAGGTGAACCTGGTTGTGGTAAAACTGCCATTGTTGAAGGTTTGGCCAAAAAAATATTTGAGGGGGATTGCCCTCAAAACTTATCAGGAAAAAGAATTGTTTCTTTGGATATGACATCAATTGTTGCAGGAACAAAATATCGTGGTCAATTTGAAGAAAGAATGAAGGTTATCATTGAAGAATTATATGCAAATCCTGATATCATCATTTTTATTGATGAAATCCACACAATGATTGGTGCAGGTAATTCATCAGGATCAATGGATGCTTCCAACATATTTAAACCCGCACTTTCAAGAGGAGAACTTCAATGTATCGGAGCAACAACATTGGAGGAATATAGAAAAAACATCGAGAAAGACGGGGCATTGGAAAGAAGATTCCAAAAGGTAATGGTTGACCCATCAACAAAAGAAGAGACGTTAATAATACTCCAAAATTCAAAAAACAGATATGAAGATCATCATAAAGTTACATATAGCAACGACATATTAAAATTATGTGTTGAACTTGCTGATAGATATATTACAGATAGGGAGTTTCCAGATAAAGCATTTGATATTATTGATGAGGTTGGAGCAAGATCTCAGGTTGAAATTAAATTACCTGAAATTATTGAGGACTTAAAACGACAAGCCAATGAAATAAAAGAAGAAAAGGTTAGGGTTATCAACAGCCAGAAATATGAGGAAGCGGCAAATCTACGAGATAAAGAAAGAAAGATCATATTAGACTTAGAAAGAGAAAAATCTGAGTTTGAAAAAAATAGAAACCTATTTAAAAGAGAAGTGACTGAAGACGTTGTGTATGATGTCGTAACCTTAATGACAAAGATTCCGGTTAGCAAAGTGTCGACCGATGAGACAGAACAATTAAGAACCCTAAAAGAAACACTATCAACAAAGGTTATCGGACAAGAAGATGCGGTCGCAAAGATATCAAGAGCAATCCAAAGAAATAAAGTGGGATTAAACGACCCAAAAAAACCAATATTCAGTGGATTATTAATCGGTAATTCAGGTGTTGGTAAAACTGAATTGGCAAAACAACTCGCAAAACATATGTTTAATTCTGAAGATTCGTTAATCAGATTGGATATGAGTGAGTTCTCGGATAAAATTGCAACGTCAAAATTAACAGGAACGTCACCAGGTTATGTTGGATACGAAGATGGTTCTCCGTTTTTAAATAAGATTAAAAACAAACCATATTCGGTTATTTTATTAGATGAGATTGAGAAAGCTCACCCTGAAATTTTTAACATATTTTTACAAATGTTAGATGAAGGGTTTTTAACAGATGGTCACGGAAGAAAGGTCAACTTTAAAAACTGTATTATTTTGATGACATCTAATATCGGAACAAAAATTGTTCAGGATTTTGGTACAGGGGTTGGGTTTTCAACAGGATCCAAAATTGAAAAAAGAGAGGAGGAGATAAAATCGGTTTTAGAAAAAGAATTATTTAAAAAGTTTGCACCTGAATTTATAAATCGTTTCGATGAGATTATTTATTTTAAAGACCTTATCGAAACTGACCTATTAAAAATAGTTGATTTGGAACTTGAAAAGGTATACAAAAGAATTGAAAGTATTGAGTTTTATTTGGAAGTGGATGAGAGTTTGAAAAAACATATTATCTCTGTTGGTACCGATACAAGGTTCGGAGCGAGAATATTAAAAAGGACAATTCAAAAATGGGTGGATGATTCGGTAACTGAAAAAATATTATCGGATAATCCAGAGAAGGGGTCTAAATTTATCTTGTCATATAATGAAACGGATAAAAAAACTGAGGTTAAAGTAAAAAAACCAGCAAAAAGAAAAAAATGATTTTGTAGAACAGAAAAGTTTTCGTAAGTTTGTAGTATAAATAAACCACTATGAAAACTTTTCTTTTAACTTCTTTATTTTTAGCATTATCTTTAGTGACTCTTTCACAAAAAGACTTAGACTCCGTTTCTAAGTACTTCGATTCTATCTACGTATCTGAAGTTTATCCTGGTAACTTTAAACCAAAAGTGGATAAAAAACTATCTGCGGTTGCTAAAATACAAATGGATTACTTAAAAGGTAAAAAAAATATGTTTTTATCTCACGACCATCCAGAAAGAAAATACGAATCTATTTTTTTAAGATTCGAGGAGACGGTAAATAAAAATAAAAAGTTTGAAAATTGTTATGTGTACACTTCAGAAGTGTTATGTCGTATTGGTAATTATGATAAGATGAATAATGAAGAAATTGCTAAATATATTTTTGACGCATTCATGAGATCCCCTTCACATAAAAAAGCCATGAGTGCATATAGAAATAGATTTATATTCTTGTTCGATTACTCAGTTGATAATGAAATTATATGTGCTGGCGTAATGGCTAATAAATTCGATTAAAAATAACATTTTATTGTTTTTACTTTTCTACCTATATAACTTTCCCCACCAAGGGTTACTCCACCACCTTTTCGTTTCAATTTAGCCCATTTCCAAGTTAACCTTCTTTTTATTTCGGTAAATTTTTCACCACCATAAAAATCAGCACTATATGTTTTATCACTTGATTGTACTTCTTCTTTAGGTAATCTATCCTCAATAGGGGGAGTTGATTCCTTTCCTCCCTCTTTTTTGTCGTCAATTGGTGGATCTTTAAATGGTTCATCCAAGTCCATTAAATCGAAGTTAAATGCTACCTCAACATTTAAATTGGTATATTTGTATTTATCATAACTTTTTTTATTACTGTGAGGTAATCCACATTCGTCACGTTTAACTAAAATACCATTTATTTTACATTCATCTACATCGTATGAACATGCCTTGGTCATAGGGTATTCACCTTTAGGTATGTAATAACCAAGATCTTTTGGTGGGTTAGGACCACTAGTACCATCACCGTTAGATCCGTTCGGGTTTAATTTTATAATTGGTTCTTTTTTACACCAAGGCATTTGGTATTTTACCATAAGTTCCGATATTAAATAATCTTTGGCATTATTTAGTCTTAATTCTGCTAGTTGTTTGAATGTTAATTTATCCGCTGGACTTGTGTTTCTAAATCTGCTAGCACTTGCATTACCACTTATACTATTAACACAGGCTCTCCATGTTATTTTTTTCTTACCTTGTACTTTTGATATTATTTTTTTCGCCTCTACGGTTTCGGGTATGTTTTGTAATACCTCAAGTATCGGGTTAATTATTTCCTCAGTTATTCTTGATTTAACTCTAGTGTCCGCCTTTGACATATTGTCAAGATAAAGATTATTAACACCTTGACTATCTAATCCAAAATCAGCACCTTGCAACTCAACGAACGATTCTTCTTCTCCCGGTTCACCACTTTTATCACCAGGGGTATTACCTTCAGTTCCCTCTTTTTCATAAACGATTTCTTCATCAGGTATTCTGGTTGATTCCCCCATCTTTTTCAAAACAACCCTCTCAACCCATTTGTTTATTAATACATACATGATGATATCCGCGGCATATGCTGGATCGTTTTTTTTAATTTCTTCCCATATCGTAAGTTGAGTTTGAAATTTACTTGTTTGGACTAATTTGTTTATAACTGATTTCTCATCTTTTAAAACTCGGTATATTGTCCTAAATTTTCCTCCGAGACCCCTTAAATTATCTCCATTAAGTATCTCCCACCGACCAATGTTACTATCATAATTCATCACTCTTCCCTTACTATCTTTTTCAAAATCATCCCGGTTTACTTTTTTACCATTAACCATATAGTTATAAATTAGGTTAAAGTTTTTTTCTGAACTTTTTTTAATCCTATCCTGTACCGCTAAACCAAACAAAGATTGGTATGCTGACCCAACATTAAAATTATCACTATATGGATCGGAACCGTCTTGTTCCAAACTACCACTTTTTGCGTATCCCTTACTTGATGATGGTGATTTAGTATATCGTAACTTACCAATACCTAAATTAATATTTTTACTAACTCTTTTCTTATTTTGCTCATCTATGGCGGTTAAATGTAGAGATCTAATTCTATCGTCTTCAGATAAATGTTCTTTATCGAACACCTCAACCAAAAAAGTATTATGATTTTCACTTAAAAGTCCGTTAGATTTTTTTGAGTTATAACCCATTAAGTCTTTATATCTTTTTATTTCATCTTCAGATATGATTTTTTTACGCATAACTTTGTTTTATAATATAAATATCGTATCTTTATAAAAAAATTAAATGAACTTAGAAAAATTCAAAAACCTACTATCTGTCCCTTCCAAAACATATCAAGAAGAAGATATGGTAGAATTTCTTTGTAACGAACTTGACACAATTCCAGGCGTCTCCTACTACCGAGATGATATGATGAATATATATGCAACAAAAGGAGAACTAAACGAAGGTGAATATTACCCGATGTTTATTGCTCACACGGACACCGTTCATCATAAGGTAGATAAAATCATAGTAAAAGAAGAAAAACTTATACGACCAAACACATTCGGAAAAACCTTTGATAAAACGGAGGTTGACTGTTTAAAGGCATATACCGAAGACGGGAACCCAACCGGCATTGGTGGTGATGACAAATGTGGTATTTTTATTTGTTTGGAACTTTTACAACAATTAGACAAAGTTAAGATCGGATTATTTGTTTCAGAAGAAACGGGGTGTCACGGATCAAGCAAATGTGATGAAAACTTCTTACAAGATGTTGGTTACATTACACAATATGATGCCCCAGGAAATCATTTAATCTCCGAGATTTGCTCGGGAGTTCGTTTGTTTGAACGAGACAGTGAATTTTTCACCAAAACTTTAAAAGTAATTGAAGAATCATTTGGTAATGAGATGTTAATTCAATCTCACCCTTATACCGATATATCTCAATTAAAAAAGAAAGTAGATGTATCTTGCATCAATATGTCTTGTGGGTATTATAATATGCATTCAAACCAAGAGTTCGTATCAATTGAAGACGTAAGATGCGCAATTGAAGCAGGAAAAAATATGGTTAAGGAACTTGGTAATAAGAAATACGAATATGTTTATAAACCAATCACATATACATCACAAACCGTAATGAACTCTTTGGTTGGTTTTGATATGGACGACGATTTAAAAGAAGAGGACATCCATCAATTGGAAACGGTTGATGTAATTGAAGAGAAAGACGGAATCACGATTTCGGATATATATGATGGTGTTTCCGTTTTTATAAGTGATGATGATGTCCCTTATTTATATGAAATTTTAAAGGAACGTCTTATTTCTAAGAATTGAAAATTTCTTGGATTGTTCTAAAAGGTCAAACATTTTTTCGTTATAGATTAAATTTAAAAAACTGTCAATATCTGTTTTACCACCCTTGGCGTCCCACCCATTTTTTCTTTTCATTGTGTAATAAATTAATGACGTGTCCGGTTCAATCCCGTTAATTCTTATTTCGTATTTTCCATCTTTTGTTTTAATCCAAACGTCAACTCCACCAATTTTCATAACTTTATCAACAACGTCAAAATAATTTTTATCGTAATTATCTGGATTTTCTTCAATATCCTCCAACTTCTTCTCAAGTATTTTTGTTAAACCCGGTAACCAAGACTCCTCAAACTTTTCACTATCCCAATAATTTGACTCCATTTCATAATACTCCGGTAAATACGCCCTAACCGTTTTTTTAATTGTAGAAAATAACAGGTCTAAAAAACTACCATCGTCTGTACCATAATGGGCAAATAATAATAGAGCGTCTCCCCACCCCATCTGGTATTTCCAAAAACAATATCTATCACTATACCGATCAATACCAACCGGTTTTAAACAATTACACAATACATCCTCAATTCCTTTTGGGACTGCGTCTCTAACGGCATCAACATTTGAATCGGTGTATAACTCAACAATATCACTTTCAAGACCTATCGTCTCTAAAAAAGAAGAAATTATTTTTGACATTTTATCATTTAAGCCGTTTACTGTGATTTTAGAGAGTTTAGAATACATATCTGGTGATGAATATTTTGCCAAACTTATAAGTAATTCCAAATGTACAGGTCTAAACGATTGGACGATATATCCCTCTGACCAATCGTCGGAATTCCTATTTGAAAAGTCATCGTACCAATCCCATCGTTTTTCATACATCATTTCATAATAGGATGCATCATAATACCCCTCCGAATTATCTTCTTTTGAGTAATCGTCAGGAAAAAAGAATGTCAAAAAATCTCGTAATCCATCAAAGGTAAACATTATACCATCGTCTTTAATTTCAATATGATCTGAAAAGTCTTCCCCTTCTGAATTATAAAACTCAATAGCATTTGCGCTTATCTTGCGTTTTATCATTCTTGATATTTGTTGATAATCTGTTAACTCTTGTTCTTCCTCGTCCTCAAAAATAAATTTTTTCTTTAACATATTTATATAAATATATTGGATAATCAAAACATTTGTATTATCTTTGTATAAGTTCTTTGAAAATATGGGGGTGTTTTTGGATTTGACAGGTATCGGCTGAGGAATAAGGGCACGTAGAGACTGAATTAATCTCTTTAAAAACTGATTCACACTTATATACGGCAACGTACTTGATAACCTTTCAGTGGTTGGTTTAATTGCAACTGAGCAAGTTACTGTAGCTTAAGTTAAGCACGGAAACGGGGGGTCGATGGACACATAACCTAGCAACAGAAGTCCTTTAAGGTGGAATACGACTGAACCCGAAATCGAGTCGCTCATTGGTTGTTGATCTACGATGGTGAAGAACAGATTAACCTTGTTTTTGGTCAAGTAAAAAATCAAATATTTTGGGACATTAGAAAATGTCAACCTAAACGTGTAGTCCTTATCTGACAGGATATTATGGACCGGAGTTCGAGCCTCCGCACCTCCACCCTAGACTTTTTGTACTACCCACTATTTAATTATGGTGGGTTTTTTTATGGTTTTTTTTCTTCTTTATCTGGAATTATTTCTTTAGTGGCACCTAAATGGGCTGCAGTTTTACTTACTAACTCGGAAGCCCCTTCTTTTTTCTTTACCGTACTATTAATTTCAGTTCCTGACTTACCAAATTTTGAAACGTTAACGGCTATTTTATAATATTCATTACCACCTTTAAATGCGTCACATTGGGCTTTTGTACCGTTTTTACATACCCATTCCGTTGACGCTTCTATAGTTTTACCTCTAATAGGTCCAGAAATGTATTCACCAATCGCATCCGCCTCTTTTTCAGTTAGTTTTTTAGCCAACTCAATACCTTTAGGTGATTTAAAAAACTCACCAAGCTTAGGAAATGATTTTTGCATAATACCACCAACTTTATTATTGATAGTACTTACCACTTTACCACTAACAGCAGTACCAATAGCATCATCAAGACTTTTAACCAAATCACCTATTTTTGAGATCATACCATTTAATTTATTCCACATAGTAGAAAAAAATGGTAATTTACTTGATAACCAACCTAACGCATTTTTAACCCCCGTTACTGCCTTCCCCCCTAACTTAACTAATGTACCACCAAACCCTGCAACATATTTGTATACGGTTGGAAATCCTTTCTTTAATGCTGACATTAATAGTGGTAAAGTTTTTGCTTCTGATGCAACTGCCTTTGCTGGTGCTAACGCTTTGGCAGCCAATCCTGCGGTAACAACCGAAAACGTATCTAAAATTAAGTTCCACCAATTTGGTTTACCTTGAGTCCATTGATATATATCCCATATTAGTAATACCGCCCAAGCAAATAAATTAATACCTGCACCCAAAGGACCACCAAAGACCGTTAATAAAATCTGAACAACACCACCAGCAACACCACCTAAAAAAGACCTGAACCCTTCCATTATGTCCCCAACAGTCATATTTTTTAGTGTCTGTATTGCCTTACCAATACCCTCACCTACCGCAACCGCAGCATTTATTCCAGTAACATCACCAACAACGGATGCCACCCTTAATGCGTTATTTACTTTTGGTGCTACAATTGTTTTATCAATACTTTTAAGTCTATTCCATATTGCTCTATATTGTTCGTAATCATAATCACTCATCTCATCCGACAACCAATCATACACATTTGGAAAATCCCCTCTAGATTTAACCAATTGATTAACTCTATCTAATGTTGGTTTGTTTTTAATCTTGTTAAATGCATCAACCGCATCGTCCTCATAAGTACCGCCACCATCAAATGCTGCTTTAAGTTCGTCAAATACGGTTTGTGCGGTTTTAAGGTCTTGTGCCGTTGGTTTATTTGATACAGTAGGGGCCTTTGGATTTGATTTTTTATATTTAGTAATAGCATCCGAAATTTGTTTATTTGATAATTTTCCAAATTGGCCTAAATTAAATGTTGCTATTATAGTTTTTGGTTCTAAAATAATATTAGCTGCCGGTTGTCCCGCATATTTACCCCCTTGAAATTTAAAGGTCATACTTACATTTGCTGCCGAATCAGTAAACGACACTGGATAACCCCCATTTTTGTTCGCATCTTTCCATATTAACCAACCACCCCAATACATAAACGTGGATTTTATCGGATCATTAGGTACTTGCCATTTAACACCAATACCCGCCTTTTTTAGTTGATCATATAAAATTTTCCAATAACCTATCGAATCTTTACCCCTTGCCCATTGTTCTGATAATACGGAGTTGTTTTTTTTCTGTTCTTCAATAATATGTATAGACTCCAATTTTGAAATTAACATTTCTTTAAATCGAGACTCAAAGAGGTTGTTATTGTTTTTAGTCGATGGTTCACCGACCTTATAATTCATAACAGTATTTATTCTTTTAAGTTCCTCTAACAGTAAGTCTGATTTCATTAATATTTTTAATATAAATATGTAGAAAATAAAAAAACCTCACATCTTATTAAGAGTGAGGCTAACTTTCTAGAGAAACAGAAAATTAATTTTTTGTTGTGTCAGCAACTTCTTCCGTAGCGTTTGTTGTAGATTCTACAGTTGTTGCGTTAGGTGTAGCATTTTCAGTTGCCGTTTTTTCACCACAAGAAGTCATCAGAGAAATTGTGGTCAAAACCATAAGACACACTAATACTAACTTTTTCATTTTATAAAAATTAAACGTTTATTTATATAATATATATCATAAAAAATTATTTAAGTCAATTGGTTATATCAAAAATTTTTGTATCTTTGTGATATGCAAACATTCCTTCCATATTTAGATTTTAAAAGATCGTTAGAATCTTTAGACAATAAACGTTTAGGTAAACAACGTGTTGAAGCTTATCAGATCATATCGGCAATAACTGGTAGACCAAAAAAGAATGGACAACCCTATAAAGGTTGGACATCTCATCCGTGTTCTGTTATGTGGCGTGATTATGTAAATGCACTTAAACAGTATTACAACGACTCTATTGACGTGTGGAAGTCTCGTGGTTTTAAAAACACAATGGAGTATGATGTAATTGAAGGTGAGTTTGTTTTACCTCATTGGTTGGGTGACGAAGATTTTCATGCATCACATAGATCAAATTTATTAAGAAAAGATTTTGAATATTACTCAAAACACGGTTGGACCGATAATCCTGAAGATCCTTATATTTGGATGGACGATAAAGGGTTGTGGTATAAACAAATGGTCGGTACTAAAGAACGGATATATTTTAAAGACCAAAACGAGTTCGAGTTGCATTAAAGTTTTGTAGTACCTCTGACGATGTAAGCACTCTATTGTATATAGAGGTTTGAGCGATGTTTCCTTTCATCGCATAGGCAACTATTGGGTTACTATATGCTCCTAAAAATAAATTAGCGGCAGGAAATGTAACACTACTATTTGTTTGAGTCGTTTCAGCAATTCCATTTATATAAATGGTTGCAGTATTTGCTTGCCAAGTATAAACAACATTATTCCAACGATTTGTTACTGTAGCCGTGGATGATGAACTAAAATAATTTGATCCACCCATTTGTACTAAAATTACACCTTCGGTTCCCGTATTGGCCGATGTCGATACTAGTATTCGTCTATTACCACTATCAATCCCAAATAATGAATTATATGTAATATTAACCCCCCCTGTACTACCAGGTCCCGTCATTTTAAACCACGTTGATATAGTAAAAGAAGTTAATGAAGTTGAGTTTGTTATTTCAACTAAATCATTTGACCCATCAAATAAAATTGATCCTCCATTAGTAGAATCAAACGTAGGACCATTCACTAACGTACCATTATTTCTACTTCTACTAACATCATTCCAAATGGTTGATCCACTAATATAAGATTTAGTGTTTGCTGCGTCCAAATATAATACAAGACCATTAGTTACAATATTAACACCACCACCTACAGTACTCATACTAATTCATCATTTGAAGTCCATTCAGAACCATCCAGTATTGTTAATATTTCATCATATGTATAAGGACCTTCCTTTGTTGTTAAATTATCAACACTTGATGGTATTGTATTTCCATCCCATTTTACAAATGTCTTTGTTCCGTCAACAGATCTTCTAAC
>Ga0181346_1000321_pt1 | contig 20458 bp, 22 predicted proteins | sample Su13VDMM15DN_FD_130100 | JGI IMG/M metagenome (GOLD analysis project Ga0181346, IMG submission 130100) | Freshwater viral communities from Lake Michigan, USA - Su13.VD.MM15.D.N | ecosystem: Environmental > Aquatic > Freshwater > Lake | place: USA: Michigan | collected 2013-07-15 | reverse complement strand
CAAATGGTGGGTATATCCAAAGGTAGTGTGTTTAATTTATTACACGAGATGTATAAAAAAATAAAAAGCAAACTATAATGAACGATTTATATAATATTGAGATTTTGGAGGGATTATCAAAAATAGAAGATAGTTCAATTGACTGTATTATAACATCACCCCCTTATAATAAATTTGGGTTAAATAAATTCAAACACAGAAAAATTGATTACGATATATATTCTGATGATATACCAGAAGAAGAATATCAAATTAACCAAATAAAGGTATTAGATGAATTTTTTAGAGTTATAAAACCAAATGGGTCTATATTTTATAATCACAAAAATAGGAGGGTAAATAAAACAGAATATAGCCCACTAGAATGGATTCTTAAATCAAAGTTAAATTTATATCAAACTATAATTTGGAATCGTAATCAATCCCCTTCAATAGGTAATACTTTTTTACTACCAACTTACGAATTAATTTTTTGGATGACTAAAACAAATAAAACACCTAAAATATATCGTAATAGGTTAGATAGTATAAAAGATATTTGGAACATATCCCCAAGTAGAAGTAAAACTCATCCGGCAACCTTTCCTGAAAAATTAGTTGAGAATTGTATTTTATTAACCACTAATGAGGGTGATATTATTTTAGATGGATACGCTGGCGTTGGGACAACTTTAAATGTATCCAAAAGATTAAATAGAAATTATATTGGATTTGAAATATCTCAAAATTATATAAACGAATATAAAAACAATTTATAATGTTAGAACTAATCATATTATCGGTATCAATGGGTTTCTTATTTATTCACGCAGAACCCCTTATTTTATTAAAACGAGTGTTAGGCTTTAAAGAGGAACAATACGATAACTACGGGGTTAATAGGAGGTTTATTTACCGATTACTAACTTGCGTAATGTGTGTTAGTTTTTGGATTGGGGTGATATTATCATTAATATTTAATTTATCCTTTTTTGATTTATTACTAACATCAAGTGTCTCATCTGTATTGGGTGCATATATTGAAAAAAAGTTAAATGATTAATAGATATTTATATATATGGAATACGACGATAATTTAAAACTATTAGGGGACTTATTAATTGAGTTGGAGGGTAAATCAAAGATATTAGATGCTCAAACTAATTTAATGTTTAAACTTAACAATTACTTTTTCCCTAAGAACTTAGAGTATGGTAAGTCCTGTGGAGGTTGTCGTAGTAGGGTGTATAAGCGTTTAAATAATTTCTATAATGACATCAAAAATAATTCAGCAAATTGAGGATTTGGATAACGTATCTTATAATCTATTACAATATATCAGGGGTATTTTTATAGATGAATATTTAGACACTAGACAAGATATTGATTATAAATTTAAAAAGCAAATAATTGATTTATTGGATGATTCTTATGTTCATATCTACGCAATATTAATAAATAAGTTTTTAGATAATGATAAACTAAAATCACTAGCAAAGAATTTGACTAGGGACTTATTATTTTTAGATAAATTATTGGAGGAGTATATTGAGATAGTTTCAATTTTACCAACCCACCACTTAATGTGCTTACAGTTCATAAAAAACAATTTATTGGAAACTGAAAAATACGAAGTGTTATCTAATATCAATAAATTTTTTGATTTTTTATTACAAGAATTTGAAATAAACGGATTATTAACAGAATAAACTTAGTAACAAATATTACAATAAATGGGAAAAATGGAAAAACACAAGGAATTACTAATTAAATCACTAGAAAAAAACTTAGGATTAGTAACCCAATCCTGTAAAGAAGTCAGAGTTGATAGACAAACTCATTATAGGTATATGAGGGAAGACCCCGAATATAAAAGACGAGTAGATGAAATAAACGAAATCACAATTGACTTCGTAGAGCGTAAGTTATTTGAAAAAATTGAAGAGGGTGAGGAGAAGTGTATCTTATTTTTTATGAAGTATAAAGGTAAAGATAGGGGATATACTGACAGACAAGAGATTGATATTACCACTAATGGTAAGATTAAGATTCAATTTGGTAACGACGAGGACGAGGATGAAGATAATATTTTATTAAATGAATGATGAAGTAATAATAGAGTTATATACCCCCTACAAAAAGCAGAGGGAAATACACTACGCCTTAAATGATAAGAATATATTTGGGGTAACAGTAGTGTGTGGAAGGCAGGTGGGTAAAACACTATTAGGTATTAATCAGGCTTTAATGTGGGGATTAACCCAAAAGAATCAAACTATAATGTTTGTATTACCCGCTGACTCACAAGCATCCAAAGTATATAAGCAAACGATAGAAGCGGTAATCAATACTAAACTGATTAAGTCACATAAGGGTCAATCGGGGAGTTCTGAGATAGTATTTAATAATGGGTCTAAGATATTATTCAGAAGTGCTTTACAAGAGGATACGCTAAGGGGTTACTCTATTAATTATCTTATTATTGATGAAGCAGCCTTTATATTAGAAACAACAGTAAAGTCAATCTTATTACCCACATTATCGGTTAAGGGTAAGAAGGTATTAATATTATCAACACCCAAAGGTAAGAATTGGTTATATCATTACTTTAATAAACCGTTGGATGATAATAAGTGGGTATCATTTAAATTTACATCTTTTGATTCACCCTACATTAATAATGAATTTTTAATATCCCAACGACAATCACTACCAGATGAAATATTTAATCAGGAGTATATGGGGGAGTTCGTTGATAAAGCCGGTATATTCAAAAACTTGGATGATATACTAATATTAAACAATCAAAAACCAAATGGTAAGGTATATTGTGGTGTGGATTTGGGGATGATAAACGATTATACGGTTGCTACGATAATAGATGATGATTATAATGTTATTGATATATTAAGATTCACACAAGTAACCTCAACCCAACTTAAAGAACGTCTATTAAACTTTTTTGATAGGTGGCAACCAAGAAATATAGTAGTAGAACAAAATGGATTAGGGATACCTACTGTATCTGATTTATTGGAATCTAGTTGGTCAGAATATATTACACCATTTGTAACTACCCCCAAGTCAAAAGCAGATATTATAACTAATATGGTGGGGTTATTTAATAATAAGAAGATAAAACTACCCAACGATAATAATCTAAGGTTGGAGTTAGAGAACTTTATCTTTATCAATACCCCAAGTGGAGGTATTAAATATCAGGGTGCTAGTGGTATTAGTGACGATATGGTGATGTCACTAGCGTTCTCTATTGAGAGTATGAATCGGGGTAACAAAAAGGTGTTTGATTATTCATTTACGATGTTATAAAAAACTATTAAGTTATATAAGTATTTATAATAAAAAAACGGATGAATACAGAATTAATAGTTTTTAAATACGACACCGACGCATCTTTTGAATTTCAAGATACTTATTTAGCGGCATCAGCATACGGAAGTAAATTGGGTTTAGAATTTAGTGGTGATATTACTAATACACTATACGTTGGTCAAACAATAACAATAGATAAAACCAATAAAACTATTAACCCTTGGATTGATGGGGTAACTACTATTATTGCTATTGAGGCTAGTTCAATATATCCCCCTCCCGGTAATTTAGTTTTTACAAATACTAATCTTGTTTCACCAACATTTACAGCAAATGAGAATGGTATTATAAAGTTTAGTGGAGATAATTTAGCCTACGAATTTTACGAATCATTAGACCTAAAAAATGATGGAGCATTTCCCCTAACTTTTTCAATCGCGGATATTCGTAATCCCGATAAACGTAATTCATCTTTTTCAAAAACTATTACATTACCCGGAACTAAAAAGAATAATATATTTTTCGGAAGTATATTTGAAGTGGGTATTGACGATACCTTTGATGTAACGAAGAAAGTTCAAGCGGTTGTATATCAACAAGGGTTAGAACAATTAAATGGTGTATTACAACTTAAAAAGATAACCAGAGACGATTTTAATAATATAAGTTACGAGATAGTATTATTTGGACAACTAGCAAATATATTTTATAATCTTGGGGACTTAAAATTGTGTGATTTAAATTTTGATGAATACGACCATACATATAGTTATCTATTTATTAGAGATAGTTGGAACTCAGCAATAATAAAAAATGGTAATGAATACGTTAATTTTACTACTGGTTATACCACCACCTTTACTGATACCGAATTTTTAGAAGGTAAAGTAGTATTGATTACTGATGGAGCACATTCATTCAATATCGGTGATACTGTTTGGGTTGAAAAAGATGATGATAGTATTAATCCAACATATAATGGAATGAGCACTATTATCCAAATACCCGCCTCGGATAAAATAATGATTAATAAATTGTGGGGTTCAAGTTCGGTATTGGAGAGTGGGACTGTGTATGTTAAAAATACAACAGGTGAAGGTTACGTATATCCATTTATAGAATATGGTAATAATTCATTAGCGGGTAACACAATTAATAGAGCGAATCCTTTATTAAATTTGGCAATATATACTAAAACAGTAGTTGATAAAATATTTCAAGCGGCTAACTTTACTTATAATAGTGAATTTTTTGAATCCCCCTATTTTAAAAGATTAATTTTACCTTATGTTGGTGAGTATTACCCAAAGACAACATTAGCAATTCAAACACAAGAATTTAGAGCGGGTATTACGGGTGGGACTTACGTTTATAGTAAAGCAGTTCAAAATGCTCCATTAAATAATATACTTAATGTTTATCTTGGGGATACGTCAGGTTCAACTTTTCCTGACTTATACGACAATAATAATAATTATAATGCGAATTATTTTGCGGGAGCATTACCATCACCCCGTTTTATATCTTTATATAATACCGAACAAAAATTTATAGTTGATTTTAATTTTAGAATACAATTATTACCCGCCGCTGGTAACCCATCTGTTGGTTATTGGGAGTATGTTAGTAACGATGGATTAAATTGGGGTAATGTTGATGTTACATTAGAACTTATAAGGGCTAACGCAGATGGAGAAACAGTAATTGCTACTAACTTATTAAGTTTTTCAACATTGGGTATCCAAATACCAACCTTTACTAATGACCCACTTGGTTATATTAGTCCTTATCTTTATGGTAATTTAACAAGTTCCCCACTACTTTTATCACCTGGTGATAATGTTTATCCAAGAATTACATTAGATAATACAAGAAATTTATCAGGTTCAAATTTAAGGGAAAATGCTTTTTATAAAAATGGAGCAATTGTTAGAATTTTAGTAGATGAAAATACAAGTAGTGGTTTATCAAGTAGATTTTATAATGTTGTTACATCAAATAAAATATTTTTAGACGACCCTATTAGTTTAAATAAATTATTACCCTGTGATATTAAATGTTCTGACTTTTTAATGGGGTTAGTTAAATTATTTAATTTGTATATTGATGAAGAAAAAGGTATAACAAATAGATTAAGAGTTGAACCGAGAGATGATTATTACGCTGCTGGTGAATTATTAGATTATACTAATAAATTAGATATATCAAAATCAATTGATATTACCCCACTCTCAGAATTAACTAGTAAAGATTTTGAATTTACTTATAAATCGGATAGCGATTATTGGAATCAAAATTATACCGATGCTCTAACACAAGTTTATGGTTATAAAAAAGTAACTACTGATAACGATTTTGTTAAGGGTAGCACTAAAATAGAAACTATATTTTCCCCAAGTCCGCAAGTAGAATATGCGGGAACTGGTTTATCATTAGTTGAAATTAAAAAGGTTACCGAACAAGATGGTGTTCCAGTAGATAACAATACAAAAGCAAATCTTAGGATTTTATATTATGGGGGATTAAAAACTTATAGTGCTTATAATACTCAATTTAACAATATATTTAAATTTAGATACCCAAGTGGTAGCACAATATCAACAAATACTATCCAACGATATTATCCCTACGCTGGTATGGAAGATGATGGGTATGTAAGTTATACATCATTAGGTTACGGATTACCACTCACTAATCAATATTTTAGACCCGTAATGTCAAACGGGACTTTATATAATAGATATTGGGGTAGATATATTTTTGAAATAGCAAATAAGAATTCAAAGTCGGTTAGTTGTAATATATATTTAACCCCCGAAGACATCTTTAAGTTGGATTTTAGAAACACTTTTTATATAAATGGTATGTATTATCGTTTAAATAAAATAAGTGATTATAACCCCTTAAATAACAATACAACTAAATGTGAATTTATTAAGGTTGAGGATACTATATCTTTTATTACAGAAGTTAAAAACCTAACTAATGGTAATGATGGTGGGTTTGAAGATAGTGATGATGATTTACCCAAAAATAATTTAATGCCCCTAAGAAATACTCAGGGTAGAAATATAGGTTCAAATAATACAATATCAAACGAAACTTATACTGTATTAGTAAATGGTAATGATAACAACATTTTCCAAAATTCAAATAATATATCAATACTTGGTGGAAATAACAATATTATTTTTGGTGGATTAGATAATGTTACAATAATTGGAACTAATAATATTACGGTTAGGGACTCAAACACTACGGTAATAAATGGTAATGTAACAAAAGATGGTATTATACTACCGTCAATGAATGTAAATGAAGGTGGATTAGATATAGTATATAGTTTAAGTTCATCACTTACAACTAATATTTGGGATGCTGGTGAAGATGTGGTAATTAATATTGGGTCTAATGAAGTAAATAATTCTATTGACGGTTCGTTGGATATTGTTTATGAAGCATAAAAACTATTATCACTAATAAATATTTATAATAAAAAGATAAAATGAGTATATTATCGTATAACCAAATTAACGAATTATTTAACCAAGTAGCAATTGCGCATTATCAGATAAAGCGTTTTGGTAGTGGGGAATTATCCGAAGCAGATATCAATAAATTTATATCAGATAATCAGGAATATCCCGTATTGTGGATGACCCCCGTTTCAGTAACAACTAATTCCAACGTATTACTATATAGTTTAAACTTATTGGTTTTTGACTTAGTAAATAAAGATAAAGATAATGAACAAGAGGTATTAAGTGATTGCTTACAAATAGCATTAGATGTTGTTCGTATATTAAGATACGGTAACGCAGAGTTTAATATTGTAACAGAACCCAATATTAGTCCATTTGCGGGTAGATATTCTGATTGGGTAGCAGGTTGGTCGTTAGAGATTGAATTAGAGGTTGATATCCAATCTAATAATTGTGATATACCATACGAAGGTTTAGACCTAACCCAAGTATTACAAAGTTTTGTTGCAGAAAGTGAGCCGGGTTTTCAGTGTATTGATTTAGAGGGGTGTGAATTAATTATTAATTTACAAGATGATGTAGCAACCGCATTAGGTAACGATATAACAGGAGGGACTTATAATAGTGGAACTACTAATCTAACCTTAACTAAGTTAGATGGTAGTCAAATAATTATTACGGGTATTACGTCAGGTGGTGGTAGTAATTTTAATTGTGATGAGTTAGCGGATTGTGCGATTATCACAGGATTAACGGGTGATGTCCAAACTATTTTTTCAAGTATAACCGGTACCCCACAACAAATAGCATATTATAATGTTGATGGTAATTTAACGGGTGATACTAACTTTACAAGATTAGATGAAACTAGTAATTATCAAACCCAAATAAATACTGTTAATTTTTCAAATGCCGCCGAACATCAAGATACTAAGTTTGATTATAATGTTGTTAGGGATAGAGTATATAATGATGATGTAGCGTTAGTTGCTGAAACTAATCAAACTCCAACGGGTTATTTTAATATCATTAATAATACAACGGGTAATACTTTTTCAGGTTTAGATATTTTAGAAACAACCGGTACTTTTAGATATACAGAAAGTGGTGGAACTTATAATGGATTTTTCTATAATGACCAAAATCCCGGTTGGAATGTAGAAAAAAATACTGTCCAATATACTTATAATTTACCTAAATCAACATACATCGCAGGTGGTGTTTTAACAGACCCAAACGGAGATGGTAATTTAACTTGGTCTTTACCTTGTGATACTTTAAGTGGATGTAGTGTTATTCAAACAATTCAAACAGATATAAGTAATAAGTTAGATAAAAGTGGGGGAACTATAACAGGGTCTCTTATTATTCAAAGTGGTTTAACCGCAGATACTTTAAATATCTCAACCCTCCCAACTTTAAATAATTCACCAACACAAATATTAAGTCGTAATAGTAGTACTGGTGTAGTAGAATATACCGAACCATCACAATACCTCAACGAAGCATCAACTGACCAAATATACGGTAGTGGTTTTGACGGTGATATCGTAATGGATGGAACAAATACTTATACTGCCTTTACTACAAAAGTGAGTGCTACTTATACTTTAACGAGAAGTATTTACGCAAATAATTTAACTCTAACTGGTGCGACTACTATTTTAGACCCCAACGGGTTTGGAATTTTTGTAAAGGGAACTTTAATATTGGGAATTTCAACAAGTATTCGTAGTAATGGTAATAATGGTAATAACGCTGTTGGGGGAACACGAGGAACAGGAGGAACAACAAGAGGGGCGGCGGCAAGTAACTATATTATAATGAACACAGGAGCCGCAGGTGGATTGGGTGGTAATGCTAGTGTCGCGGGCGCAAATATAACGGTAGGGGTAAATTACGTAGGTGGTATTGGTGGTAGTGGAGGACTTGCTTATCCAATTGGAAATAGTGGTGTTGGAGTTCCTACCGCTAGGGGAACGGTTACAGTAACCTCAGGTATTTTACAACAACCTTATTCAAGTAATTATTTAACACATTCACTTTATTATGGTAGTATCCAAATGTTCGCAGCACATCCTGGTGCGGGAGGTGGATGTGGTATTAATGCGGGTGGTGCCATAGCAGGTGCTGGCGGAGGTGGTGGTTCATCCCCTCGTGGTATTGTTATTATCGCAAATACATTAGATATAAGTGCCGCTGCTCCTACCATTCAATCAATAGGTGGTAATGGAGGTGAGGGAGGTAATGCTAGTGGAAATAACGGAACAGGTGGAGGCGGTGGAGGAGCAGGTGGTGGTGGATTTATTTATATTATCTCAAATAATTTAATATATGGAGGAAGTGGTCAAATAACTGCCGCGGGTGGAGTAGGTGGATTAGGTGGAACTGGTGTTGGAACTGTAAATACCCAAAATGTTGCGGGTGTAAGAAGTCAAAGTGGCTCTAATGGAGTAGATGGATATGTAGTATTAATAAACCCAGTGGCGGGCTCAAACGTAACTTATACTCGCGAACTTTAAAATTTAAAAAAATGATAGGAGAATTTATAGAAGGAAAAGGTTGGGAAATCCTTTGTGATAATTTAGGATTATTCCTTGGGTATGTTCAAGGTAGTAATATCCCCAACGCAAGAACAATTAGACCAAATGATGATGATTATCAAGTGTTTTGTCAGGAGATATTTCGTATTGATAATATTGATGGTATTTTTATATTCAACGGAAACGAAAGCACCCCAACTAATACATTAATTGATTTCGCAGTTCAGGAATCAGATAGGGTAGTTATTGAAGTGAATGATACTTTATACGATTGTTATTTATCAAACACTTATTTAAACGGACAATTTGCGACCGATTTAACGACCTTATATAACACTTACCTTACTTTGCTACCATAATGTCAATAGAGTCCAAAATATTAGATGTATTAAACAAATTTGGGGTAGAGATAACCTCAGACATCCAAAATATTTTACAGAATAATAATGCTATTGCTAGTGGGGACTTATATAGAAGTATTGATTATAAAATAGTTCAAAAGAAGGGTGAATATAAACTAGTAATTAGTTACGCCGATTACGGAGAATTTGTATTAAAGGGTAGGAGACCTGGTGCTAAACCCCCACCTTTTGCTCCAATAATGAAATGGTGTCAATTCAAGGGGATACCAAAAGAAGCCGCTTACCCAATTGCTAAGTCAATAGGTAAAAAGGGGATTAAACCACTAAACTTTATTTTTCCGTTTTTTAGTAAGCAAAATCAGATAGAGCGTTTTTTAGAACAGAACGTAGCGTTGGAAATAGAGAGGATAATAACGATTCCTAAAAAATAATATTTATAAATAAAAAAGATGATTAACTCAATATTTTATCCCGACAATTTCCTACCAATATATAATAACTACATTTATTCTGTTGATAGCACTTTTTTCCCTAATTTACCAAATAATTATAGGGCAATAGTTGATGTATATATAAACGATAGTAAAGTTGGGACTTTAAAATCCTACCCTAATCAAAATGGAATTAACTTTTTTAGATTAGATAGAATTTGTCAGGACTATTTTAGTTTTGATATTCACGACAGACCAAGTTTATCATCTTTGTGGTATGTAAATGATAATTCAGTTAAAAATATATATGGGGTATTTTACGAAGAATATGGGGACTTATCAACGGGAACAACAATCTTTACCGGTGATTCGGTAACAGGTAATACTTTAATCGCCTATAATGGTGCTATACCTTGGATTGGTGATATGACTAATAATTATAACCCCCAAGTTCAAGGAGTAGGTGCTCCCGTTAAAACAGGATTAAACTTTACTAATTATTGGCCTACTAGTTATATTGCGGAGGAGGGTCTTAATAAAATATTTATGACATACGCACCCCGCACTTTAAAGATGGATTATACGGATACTTATTATCTGAATATAATGACAAATACAGATGATGTTGCGGGTCAATTAGAAATTAAAACATACGATAGTACTGGAACTTTAATAGATACTTTATTAGAACAAAATCCTGACCTATCCCCAAGTTTAACTGGCGCATCATCAGAAGATGTTTTATTATCAGTTGGGGTAGGCCCGTTGGATATTAATACTAGAACACAATCAACAACAGGAATTCCATTTATAACTCCCCAAGTTACCTATTATACCGCACAAATAAAAAATAGTGGTAATACTGATTTTTCAAGTGAGATATTTAAAGTAGTAATGAATACTAAAAAGTATTATCAAAGGTTTAGATTCAGATGGTTAAATTCGTTGGGGGCTTTTGACTCTTATACTTTTGAAGGTAGAAACTCCGCAACTAAAAATGTTAGGAACTCAACTGAATATTCAAAATTATTCGGTTACGAAAATCCGCAAGGTGGTTACTTATACGAAAATGGGGGTAGAGGTAGAAAAACTATTTATCAATCCGTTGAAACACAATACCTCGTATTTAGTCAGTTTATTACCCAAGCGGAATCATATTGGTTAAACGAATTATTTACATCACCAGAGGTCTATTTGGAGGTCGTAGATGAACCTAAACCATTTCAGACAACCTACGATGTTGGTGGATTATTGGGTATTAGTTATAGTTCCCCCCATTATTATAAAAATAACGACTTAGCGTGTATAATTGATTGTGATGATGATACAAATAATCAATACGCTGGTGTAACAGTTGTTGATGATTATAATATATTAGTGGCAATATCTTACGTTGATATTCCAAATGGATTTAGTTTTATAATTGACGAAGATATTATATTATTACCTATAATGATTAATTCAAAAACTTATAATATTAGACAGGGTATTAGTCCTCGTAACATTCAAGTTCAGATTGACTTTACACTAGCATTAGAAGACCCTAAACAGAGGGGATAATATTGAACGTCGGTGTTCAAAATAAAACCCCCAATATATTAGTTTATAAAGGGGGTTTTATTACGCTGATAAAATAACAACTAAAAATAAGAGGATGAGAATTGATAATGCTTTTTTCATTTTACCTTTTTATTTAAAATACTAAAATCAAACTCCTCAATTCGTTTTATGGCCTCTAAGGTCTTATCTTTTTCCATAAACGTAAGAACCTTATCACATTCAATATCGGGATACTTGGCTCGTCTGGTGCGTATTATAAACGCATTTAAAGAGATGTGTGTAAAGTGGGCTAACCATAAATCTGATTTACTTTCATATTCTACCCCCTTATATTTACATCTACAACTTGTGTGTGGGTTTTTGCTCATACTAATAAATATAGTGATAATATAATAAAAATAAATTTTTATATTATTTAACTTTTAGTAAAGTTTGATATATTTATTAGTATAACATCCAAGTTATATTATTGTTGGACTATATATTATTATATATTTAATAATTAACCCCTCTACACTAACTTGGATGTATCGTAGTAGGGGTTTTTTATTTTAACCTACAAATGGTGATTCGTTTAAACTTGACGAAGGGGTGATACAAACCTAATAAAATAATTCTTTCTTTAAATGTTAATAAGTTTTAAACTTGTGTTACTATTAACAACCTCATCTAAATAGTAGGTAGATTAATCTAAGTTTAGTTTCTTTTTTATCCTCCATATATATGGGGGGTAAGGGGGGTTTTATTCTTTTATAAACTTATTTTTCTACCTTTCAAAATAGAGATATATATTATACTTAATAACATATAAAAAACTATTTTTAATTACAATTATATTCATATAGATATAAATTATAATTAAAAATATTAACTAATTCAAATTAGAAATAAAATATTTTATATAATATTAAAATACTTACAATTGCAGAACCACTAGCATAACCAATTCCTGAACATAATGCTAATTTAAATCTTTCAATATTAGTTTTTGATTCTATCTGATATTTAATAAAAGGTAATCCTAAAAAAGGACCTATAAATGCGAAGAATATCATTCCAATTGAATTTTTATTAGCAACTGAACCAATATAATATGTAGCAGCAATTTCAATTATTAAACTTGAAATAAATAAAATAAAATATTTCATAATATTACCATTTATCTACATTAATACCCAAAGGATGAATTAACTTTTGTTTAGATTCTTTATAAATAATTGGATTACGATAAGTTCCCTGATTAAAATATAATATTCTCCTCCTCTCCCAACGATTATCAAATATAATTGCTTTACGATAATGGGGTTTTTGAAATGAATCATTACAAGATGAAACACCTAGTATCAATAAAAAACTTATAATATACTTTATCATAAAAAACTATTATCACTAATAAGTATTTATTAATAAAAATATTATTATGAGTAAAATTACATCATACGCAAGAAGTCAAAATCACGGGGTAAGTGACCCTTTATCAGGAGCAACAGTTCCAGTATCCAACGACCATACAGATGGGTCTTGGACTATAACCGATATTTACGATAGGGAATTAATGATTAATACCGGTAATGGTAATTTACAATATAGAGCCGGTGCTGATATATATACAGTTCAAGCATCCCCTACCTCAACGGCAATAAAAAGTGTAACTAAACCAATGGGTGCTTGGGATATGAGCACCGCAGCGGCAGTTGATTCAATAAGTGTAAGTGTTGATGAAGTTTTTGGAAAACAAATAGTAGGATTAGATGCTATATTAATACCTGATGTTGGAAGTATATATTATAATAATGGTGATATAGGATACCCCCATAGTATGATACAATATGCTAATTCTTGTAAAATGCCTTTACAGATGTTATTGAGAATTTCCACATTAAGTAGCACCGCAGATATTATTTTAAATATAGAAACAACAGGAGCAGTAGAACTTAATTATTTTAGATTTTTTGCCGATAGTATTGATGCTACTTTTGCGGCAGGTGGCGCAGATAGGGGATACGTAACAGTAACCTATATTGATTAAATTTAATTAACACCCCAACGAAATGGCAAAAACAATAGATATAAATTTAGTTATCAAAACGGCGGGTTCTGAAAAAACAATAGAGCAGGCTAATCAAAATTTAACTGATTTAAAAAACACACTAAAAACTATTGATAGTGAAGGTAAAACCGCTTTTGGTAAAGACCTACAAAATGCTATCCAACAGACAACCAATAATATTGATAGTTTGACTGACGCAGTCCAAACAGGTGGGGTTAAAATAGAAGATACGTTTAAAGGGGGTAAAGAAACAGTAGAGGAGTTTTCAAAGACCGGTATTAGAGGGTTAGGTGCTTTAAAAAAGGAACTAGCAAAATTAAACGACGAATTAGAAACACTACCCGAAGGTTCAGATAAGTTTAAAGAATTAACAAGAGAAGTTAAGAAAACAGAAGCGGCTATTATTAGGTCTGAATCTGCCTTAGGTGATGCTGGTGATAAATTAAAGACATTAAGTGGGTCAGGTGTAGAAAGAATACGAGCATCTTTTGATTTAGTTAAAGAGGGTATATTAAATTTAGATTTTGGTAAAGTTAAAACGGGTGTTCAGGGTGCTAGTACCGCATTCGGGGGATTAAAAACCGCAATTGCTGCTACTGGTATTGGACTATTAATATTATTAATAACCCAAATAATAGCAAATTTTGATAAATTAAAGGAGTCAGGTGGAGCAGTAGGTGCGGTATTTACCGCAATTGGTAAGGTAGTTACTTTTTTAACACAGGGTGCTAAGGACTTATTAGACACATTAGGATTAACTGATTCAAAAGCATCAGAAGCAAAAGAGGCGGAGAAGGAATATGGTAACGCAATTAGAGAAACTAATAACGCAGTAGGTAAGGCAAGACGAGACCAATTAGTATTATCGGGTAAATTGTCCCAAGCAGAAGCAGATAGGGTTACGGCTAAGGAAAAGTTCATTACCGACTTTATTGCCATTCAAGAGGATATACGAACTAAACTAAAAGAAGCGAGTAGTCAAGCATCAAAAGATAAAATATTAGAATTGGGGAGAGCCCAAACCGCTAAATTATCTGAGGAGTATAAATTAGATTTAATTAATATTAGAAAATCGGAAAAAGAAAAAGCGGATGAAATTAAAAAAACAAACGCTGAAACCTCAAAAGAGTTATCAGATAATGCTGCTGAAAAAAGACAAGAAAGATTAGATAAAGAAAAAGAAAATTTAGATGCGTTTAATCAATTAGTATTAGATAAATTCAACGAGAGTTTATCAGAAGAAGAGAAAATTTTGTCTAAACAAAATGAAGAAAGAAGAACGGCATCATTAGCGTTTGATGCTCTAACTGATAAACAAAAATTAGCACAACGAGAAAATTTTAATAACCAATTAAAGGAGATTGACTTACAAGCGGATGCTGATTTAACCGCATTACTAAAAGCACAAGATGATGCTACACAGGCTGAGTTTGATGCTGAGGCTGACGCAAAAAAGAAACAAAGACAAGAAACACAACTAGCGTTAGATGTTGAATTTGCTAAACAAAAAAAGGCGGCTATTGATGAAGCGGGGGGTGAGTTACCAGAAAATGCGACACCTGAACAACAAATAGAAAAATTAGAAGCACAAAAAGAAGTTGCTTTATCGTTTGTTGAGGCTGAATCAAAAGAGGCTTTTGAAATACAGAATTTTTACGATAAATTAATTACCGACGAAAAAACAAAAAGACAAGAAGCGTTTTTCGCACAGGCAAGAAAATTATTAGGTCAGGCTAATACTCTAAATAATGCGATTAACACTTTACAAAATCAAAAAGCAAAAGGTAATGCTGAGTTAGAGAAAAAATATGCTAAACAACAATTTAATAGAAGTAAGGCGTTGGGTTTAGTTGAGGCTGGTATTAACACCGCAGAAGGTATTACCAAAGCAATCCCCAATCCAGTCGCAATAGCATACGCAGCGGTTGTAGGTGGATTACAAATAGCGGCAATTGCGGGTCAAAAGTTTGACGACCAAGGAGGGACAACACCCACATCTGACGCACCCGCACCACCAGCAGATTTATTAGGTGGGGGTTCTACCGCACCACAAGGGGCAACATCTAATCAACAAATTGGGGCTATTAATCAAGCAGGATTTAAAGTATTTGTAACCGAAACAGATATTACAAGTGTAATAAATAAAGTTGATGTAATAGAATCGCAAAGTAAATTCGGTTAATAGATAATCAATATATTTATATATAAAAACAAAATGAAAAAAAATGTTATAACAATACCCGAGAGTTGGGACGATATTAATTTAGGTCAGTATTTGGAGTTTTTACAAACTGACTTTAAAGAATTGGGTGAAATACAAAAGATGACTAGGGTAATATCAATATTAACCGATATTGATGAAGAAACTATCCAAAATTATAATTTAGATGAAATAAATTATATTATTAATCAATTAAGTTGGTGTTATTTAAAAAGTGATGGTCTATTAAATAATATAGTAACTATTGATGATGTTAAATATGGTGTAATAAAAAACCTAAGTAGTATTAAAGTTGGGGAGTGGATTGATATTGAGGGTAATATGGATAACTTTAAAGGTAACCTACATAAGATATTATCAGTAATATATAGACCCGTTACTAAATATAGGTCAGATGATGATTACGAGATAGAGGATTACGACGCAAATACGGCAAAAATAAGGTCAGAATTATTTTTATTAAAGTTCAAAACCTCAGATGCGATGTCAGCGTCACTTTTTTTTTGGAGTTTCGTAGAAAATTACTTGGAGAGTATGGTGGAATATTTGGAACAGGAGAGGATAGCAATAGCGATGGAGATGATTTCGCTGGATTAAGTAAAAAAGAGATTATTGAATTAAAGAAGATTGATGAACAAGATAAAAGATTTAGGTGGTATTCGTATATATATTTATTAGCGGATGGGGATATCACAAAATTTAAAGATATAATGGACTTATCATTTATTTTGACCCTCAATCATATATCCTACAAAAAAATAATTAAACAAAAAAATGAAGGTAAGTGAAAAAGGTATTAACCTTATAAAAAAACACGAGGGATGTAAATTAACTAGTTATCTCTGCCCCTCTAAAATTCCAACGATTGGATTTGGTAATACATATTACTTAAATGGAACAAAAGTAGAGTTGGGTCAAACAATAACACAAGACCAAGCCGATAAGTTATTATTATCAATATTAAGTAAATTTGAAAAAGATGTTTGGTCAGTTATTAAACAATCCGTAAATCAAAGAATGTTTGACGCATTAGTATCATTTACATATAATGTAGGGTTTGGTAATTTAAAGTCCTCTACGCTCTTAAAAAAGGTAAATAAGAATATTAACGACCCCACTATTAAAGATGAATTTCTTAAATGGAACAAAAGTAGGGGTAGAGCCTTAAAAGGATTAACCAACCGAAGAATGGATGAGTGGTTACTTTATAGTTCAAAATAAATTTATCCAACTAAAAACATATTTAAAAATAAAAAAGATGGCAGAGTTACCCCTATATAAAATAGTAGTTAATGATGATGATGAAACCGGTGTGGATTTTATATCGTTAGTTGATGAACCAGCAATAGAGCAGAACTTTATCTTATTAAAGAAGGAGTTTAAATTTGCGATTGATACTGAAAAAAAGATATTACTAGGTCCGTTATTAATCCCCGATAAAAAGATATTTAGAGTATCCGAAGAATTGGGTGAATATAATATCTTATTTGAAAAAGACACTATTGAAAAAATAGTTCGTAAGTATAATAAGAATAATAATAATGGTAAGATTAATCTCCAACATAATAGTGGGGATGTAGTAGAAGGATTTTTAACTGAGAATTGGATAGTTGAAGATAAAGAATTTGATAAGTCAGTTAAATACGGATTTAAACCCGAAGTTGGAACTTGGTTTGGTAGTGTATATATTGAAGACCAAAATTTTTGGGATAATATAGTTAAGACCGGTGAAGTAAAAGGTTTCTCAGTTGAGATATTGGCGGGTATGGAACAAATACTAATGTCAGTTGAATCTCAGTGTGATAGGAACTCGTGTAACAACGATAATGACCCTAACCACAATTGGGATTACGTAGAGGAAATAATGATAAGAGGCGAGTTATTACGACACGAATACGAGAAACAATTAAAGGAAGGTAAGTTAGAGTTTAGAAAAGTTAAGTTTGAGCGTTGGGTATGTAGAGCAGATGAATTAACCTGTCCTATTTGTGTTACTTTAAATAATCTTGGATGGCAATTACAGGGAACATTTTTTAGATATAGTTGGAACGGTCAATCCAAACAAGTATTAATGCCCCGTTATAGAGAAGCACACTCTGAAATAGGGGAAGGTAGATGGAACGCAGATGATTCAAGTTGTAGATGTCAAAAAGATAGTTTCACAACTGATAGTAATAACCCTAATTTACCTACATTCCCAATATTTAGATTACCGAGATGAATAAGATAGAAAAATATAAGTTATTAAAGAACTACTTTGCTGAGGTAGGCCCGAGAGGTGGTATTAACCCCTCAAAAAAAGCACCTAATAGTGATACTCCAAATAAAAATCCAAAGGGTGAAGGTTCGGCAAAAGGTGATGCTGGTAATACAAGAGGAGCAAAGGTTACGGCAGAACAAGAAAAAACACTACAAAAAAAGGCAGACGACTTTAATGAAAGATATAAAGATAAGTTGGGGTATGGTGCTAATATTGGTGCGTTAAAGGCAGTATTTCAAAGGGGTTTAGGAGCGTTTAATACTAGTAGTAGTCCTTTTGTTCGTTCAGCCGAACAGTGGGCTTACGCAAGGGTTAATGCCTTTTTATATATAATCAAAAACGGAAGACCACAAAATAAAAAATATACTGGTGATAATGATTTATTACCAAAAGGACATCCTAAAAATCCCTAATTAAAATGAACGCTATCCAAAAGTTAAAATTTATTAAAAGGTTATTTTTAGAAACCTATAATGATTATCCACAAGAAGCGGTAGATATTGCTAAATCGGCTATTGAACGTAATTTAAGAAACGATAATAAGTGTGGAACATTAGTAGGTAAAAATAGAGCACAACAAATAGCCAATAAAGAGAATTTATCAATAGAGACAATCAAAAGAATTTACTCTTATATATCAAGGGCTGAACCTGACTTTAATGAACAAGACGACCCCAATAGTTGTGCTAGTATTAGTTTCGGATTATGGGGTGGTAAGCCGATGGGAAGATGGGCTGAGAATAAATTAAAACAATTAAATTTATAATTAAGATGAAAGTAATTTTAAAATGGGTTTTATTAATTTATACAACATTAATGTTTGCTATAATCATCTAACACGAAAAAAAATAAACAAAAATAAAAAATAAATACTTATGTATAAACCAACTAAAAAAAAACCTAAAAAAAAATGACGACTATTCAAAGAATAAAACAGATGTTAGAATTAGATAAAATATCTATTTCTTTTAAAGAAGCGGTATTAGATAACGGAACAAGAGTTATCACAGAAGGTGAATTTGTAATCGGAGCACCCGTATTTGTTATTGGTGAAAACGAAGAACAAACACCCGCACCTAATGGGGAACATACAGTTCCTGAATTAAACGTAGTAATCACTACTGAAAATGGTATTATCACAGAAGTATCTGAAATTACCGCTGAGGTAGAAGAAGAATCAACTGATGAAACATTATCAATTACACCCGAAGAACAAACGGCTATTATATCAGAAGTGATGTTAATATTAGACCCAAGATTTGCGGAGATGAATTCTATTCACGCACAGATAATGTTAAGAATAGATGAATTAGAGGCTAAAATGAATGGTGAGGTTGAAATGGCGAAAGACATTAAAACACTTAAAGAGCAAGTAGAGGCTTTCTCTAAATTACCTGGTGGTATATCAAAAACAGTAATTGACGAACCAACTAAGAAAAATAGAGAATCGTTGGAGAATAAATTAGAGAGATTTAAAAGAATTACAAAAAAATAAATATTTTTTGACCACAATAAAAATAAAAAATATTTATTAATAAAATAAACTAAAAACTAAAATAAAAAAAAATGGCATTTGTAGATAATACAACATTCACAGGTAGAGACGCAGAAGGATTCTACTCAGCGGCTTTACTATCAGGGCCTTCAAAAGGGTTATTAACTCTTATTCCTAACGTAAAGTCAAAAATTAAATTAGCAGGTTTTGATTTGGGTAACATCCTTCAAGACGCTGATTGTAGTTTCTCATCTAGTGGTGAGGGAACATTGGAACAAAAATCTTTTACGGTTTGTCCAATTAAAATTAATCTTGAATATTGCGCAAGAACGTTTGAAACAAACTATTTGTCTCAACAACTTAGAGCAGGGTCAATGAACGGTGAGGTAATGCCTCAATCAATGGAACAATACCTATTGGAACTAACCGCAAGAAAAGTATCTGCTGACTTGGAAACAATCGTATGGCAAGGTAACACAACTGGGGCTACATATCCAATCAACGTATGTGATGGTTTATTGTTTAAATTCTCAGGTGACACAGATGTTGTTAAACCAACAGGTTTCGCATTAACACTAGCAAACATTATCTCAGGTATTACAACTGTATATAACGCAATCCCAACAGTAGTATTTCCAAAAGAAGACCTTAAAATCTTTATGGGTGTTGCGGCTTGTAAATTATATAAACAAGCAGTAGCAGCAGCGTCAGCAGAAGCGTATTACGTAGGAGCAAAAACTTT
>Ga0181346_1000320_pt1 | contig 20462 bp, 42 predicted proteins | sample Su13VDMM15DN_FD_130100 | JGI IMG/M metagenome (GOLD analysis project Ga0181346, IMG submission 130100) | Freshwater viral communities from Lake Michigan, USA - Su13.VD.MM15.D.N | ecosystem: Environmental > Aquatic > Freshwater > Lake | place: USA: Michigan | collected 2013-07-15 | reverse complement strand
TCTTTGGCCATGTTGCCGAATGACGGTGGAGGGGTCAGGAGGATAGCGTCAATCGTACCGAGCTTGATGTTTTCAGCAAGCAATGTGTATGCTTCGCCCTCAATCTGTCCGATAAGGAGGAGTTTTAGTGGTGTGCCGGGTTGGATGTTGACTGACTTGGCCACGTTATTTACAACTTCAACAGCGTCAGAACGAGAACGAAGTGGTTTGATAGACACAACAACCAATGGGTCATTGAGTTCTTTCTTACCAACTTGGAGTCCTTGGAAGCCAGACTGGAGATAATAACCATCTACGTACTCACACTCGACATTATTTACTGGGGCTTTTTCCGCAATGATACCGCCGTCGTCACCGACACGCTCTACGGCCTTGGCAATCATTTCACCGATAAGAGGGTCGCCTGCTGAGACGGTAGCGACGTTGACCAACTCACCATCCTTAACGGGGCGGTGGAGGGTGTCAAGTTTTTCAAGGACTTTCTCACGGTCTTCCTTGAGAGTTGCGCTGACATCCATTGGGTGCTTGCCTGCTGCGAGAGATTGAGCAGCGTTCTTTAGTAGGTTGTAGCCGAATACTACGGTTGCAGATGAAGCATCGCCGACAATACGGTTGGTTGTCTCGCTGGCTTCATTCAATACTTGTGCGCCCATGTTCTTTGCTCGGTCGCTGAAATAGGTTGCACGAGCGATAGTGATGCCGTCTCTCGTGAGGACTGGTCGGCCAAACGATTGCTCGATGAGCGCATTTTTACCTTTAGGGCCATAAGATACTGCTACGGTATCATAAACCGCTTTTGCACCTTCAAGTAGTTTTACTCGTGCCTCTTCTTCTGATAGTACAATCTTGTTTTCTTTGGTTGTTGCCACTATTTTATCCCCTTTAATTGTTTGATAGCTTCAGTAGTTGATTCAAAGTCTTTTATTGCCTCGTCTGCATATTTTGACATCTTCTCAAGTTGCTCAGAACTATGGAATATCATTTCTCCAGCAACCGCACCCTTACTACCGGATAGACCCATTTGATAATGGTACTCTTCTCCTCTTTTTCCATCTCTATATTGTGCTTCGATGAACACACTATCTTTATCATCTAAATCAAATATGTAGTCAATTTCTAGCTTAAGATTTTTTCGGTTCATCATACACGGAAACTCCCGCTGCGAACATCGTCCACCATCTTAGCGGTTGCTTCGTCTGCATCATCGTAGGCGATAATATCTGTTAAGTTAAGTAGTACGTATTCCTTACCGTCTGATTCAAAGCGACGACCCTTATCTTGCAAAGCTTCCCAATACACGACCTTGCCGATAAGGTCTGTGTAGAACTCATGGACTTTCTTTAAACCAAACTCATCGGTCAGTGAGCTATCGAAAGCAAATGAGTGAAACCCGAAGTACAGCATGTGGTCTTTCGTTGGGACTTCCTCAAGAATGCCACTCTCACGACCTGTTGCGTTTGACGCTCCCATGAAGCCGCTGTCTGCAACTCGCACTAAACATTTGTCTACTAATGGATGTATGGCCATATTATCTCCTAAAAAGCTTAAAAGAAGGAGAAACGTCCGCTACAGTCGTTTCTCCTTCACTTAGTCCTTTTATAGATGTAGCGGAAAACATTGTGCCTGTATTTTATCGCATTAGCGTTTTAGAGTCAATATTCCGCTAGCCTTTTAAACTTAATAATGGTAAAATCCAAGAAGCGGAGTCCCCCCAAGGGACTTTATTTTATTTATGGAGATTGTATATGCCATCGGTGGTGGAAAGACTAGCAACATTAGAACAGCAACAAAAAGATATGGGCGAATCCCTTGATAAAGTTGTTGCAACCACGGATAACATCGAACGTACATTAAATGAATTGATTGGTGCGAAAAAAGTACTTATGACCATCACTGGCGCAGTCGCAACCATCGTCTCTATCGTCATTGCATGGCTTGGAATAAATAGGCATTAGTGTTAAAATGCAGGCAAGGAACGCTATATATGAGTGACCCGATAAAAGACATCATCGCCATCGCCGTCATCTCGGCTGTGGGATATGGTCTTATCGTCGGGTTTCTTTTAATAGCCGTCTTAAGCATGTTTGGGGAGATATAATGAGCTACAACTATGATATAAATCGCAATTCACCAAACTGCACACCAGAGAGCCAATCTCGTGCTGTGTTTGGGCAACCACGAGTCATAAAGGGAATAACAATTCACTGGTGGGGTAACCCTGCAACGAATCCTTCTTTTGCCGGTGTGCGAGATTACCTCTGTAGGGCAAACGGCAATACATCAGCTCATCTTGTCGTATCAGGGACAAACAGACAAGTTGCTTGTATCGTCAACTACAATGATGTAGCGTGGCACTCTGGTAATGCAGTAGGTAACGCAACGACTATCGGTATCGAATGTGACCCACGTTGCCGTGATGAGGACTATGACGTAGTCGCTGAAGTTGTAGCAGATATACGCTCTGCCTTTGGTGATGTGCCTATCTACTCTCACAACATGTGGACAAGTACAGCCTGCCCCGGTAATTACGATATTGAACGTATTGATAAACTTTCCTATACAAAATATAGTGCTGCTGAATGGGGTAAAGGTGGGGACAAGACTCCACAGCAAATCCCAACACCGCTTCCTCCTGCTCCAGCGCCGAAACCACCAACACCATCACAAGAGCCGTCTCCCACAACTCAGGATTCAAACGGCAAACCACTTCCCGACACAGGTGTTTCAGTGGCCAATAAGCACGACTATTCAGAAGAGAACAATACCTTACTTAAGCAAATCCTTGCCATCGTGAAAGCGATACTAGATAAATTAACAGGAGTATTCAAATGAGACAATTTATTTTAGAACTATTAGCGACCATCAACGACCTCAAGCCGTTTGTAAAGGCACTTGTGGCGTTTTTCGCCGGTGTACTCCAAGTAGCGGCTCTATACTTTACATTAAGCGGAGATGGTAACTTATCTGCACAAGATGTCACGGCGCTCATTAACGCAACATTAGTTGCTTTAACAGGAACAGGGCTAGTCTACGCTCTGCCAAACAAAAAGGGCTGATATGGCGTGGGGCAAAAAAGAAGAAGCCCCTGAAGAAAATGCCTTTGCGTCCCAAGGGCAAGCCTCATTTCCACCGATTTATGAAGACTCCAAAGTACTTGGAGATTTTTCAGATGAGCAACGCTGGCCAACCAGAAAGCTAGAGGGACGATTAAACCGTTATTTAGAGTTCCTGAACCACGACGACCCAATGCCCCGTGCCAGAGAAGGCGCACGACGTATCGTGGAGCATATCATGTTTGAGTTACTGTACCGTGAAGGTGTGTATAACGTAAACGAGGGTGAGGAATATGGAAGCGAAGATACTGTTCTGGGACACTGAGGTAAGCAGGGCGGTAGTCGCTGGCTACGGCACTAAATGGGATTTTAAAGTCGTGAAGATAATTAGACCACAACAACTTATGTGTTACGCCTATCGCTGGATGGGTGATAAAAAAGCACGGTTTGTCGGACGACACGACTTCAAGACCTATAAAGAGTTCGTGCAGTCGCTGGCTGATTTGCTGGGTTCTGCCGACATAGCCATCGCCCACAACGGGTTGCAGTTCGATAACAAGATGAGCAATACTTTCTTCTTACAAGAGCGTATCGACCCCCCACAACCATTTAAAACGATTGATACGTGTCGAGTAGCTCGCAGTGTGTTTAAGCTCCCCTCGAACAGTCTGAGGGACTTAGCAGACTTTCTGGGGCTTGAGGGCAAGAAAGACATTACCTACGCCGACCTTGAAGACGATTATATGGGTGACAGTACCTCACGGCGCACCATCCGCCTTATGAGTGACTACACACGCAGGGACGTTGATTTGCTCCAAGAGATTTACATGATTATCCGACCATATGTAAAGGGTCACCCAATCGTCACGTCATACAGTGAAACGCTTGACGCTTGCCCTATCTGCGCTGGTGACAATATTCGTTATAAGGGGACGCAGATTAACCGTATCACTCGCTACAAACGCTATAAATGTTTGGATTGTGGCGCACCGCTGCGTGGTAGGCTCCCTGACCCATCTATTAAACCGACACTGGTGGGCGCATGAACGACGAGCCTCTCATTCATCGTGAACCATTAGAAGACGCTATTGAAATGGCAGATGGGCGGAGGCTTGAGTTTAATCGAGAGACGGCCGTGGTAGTCGAACACCACGAAGACTATTCTGAATTTGACCACCTTTTTATAAGCCAGATGGGTGCAATCGGTATTCGTCTGTTTGGCATCAAAGCCTCACCGATATACGAGTACCTTATCGAACGAGACTACAATCAGCTGTATATGCACTATCCCTCAGACGCAACTATCCTCGTGTGGATAAATATGCAAACCTCTCAAATGGAAGAAGAACTGGAGGGTGACGTAGGAGGAGAGCTTGATGGGTGAAATTTTCCCCTTTCCCAGTGAACGCAACCGTGAGTATATTCGCTCGCAACTTAACAAGGCAGCAACCCTTGCTATCCAGATAGAAGACCTTCAAGAGCAGCGTAACGATATACTGCGAAGTATTGGTATGCTGGCGGAAGACCATGAGTCGTGAACATCTGCCCTCGAAGCTGGCTATTGCTACTTTGGTCGGCGGTGTTCTGGCTTATGAGGCACTTGCTCCAAAAGAAGAATTGATTACTGATGAAGTACGGCGTGTCCGTAAGGGCAAGCTTGGGAACTTTGCTGTACAAGCCATCGTGTGGACGACTGCACTCCATCTGAGCGGCTTCCATGAGGCTACAGGTACACAGCACCTTGATTGGCTCCATAGGGTTAGTAGGTTGTTCAAGGGATGATATAATAAGATTGCCTCACCCACCTTGAATGGCCTCGGTGGGTTTTGCGGTAGTATACAACAAAAGAACCCTCATATATAGTGAGGGTTTGTTGTTTATAGACAGGACTGGGTGCTAGTAACTCTGCGCTGGGCGTTCAACGGGTAACAATGACCCAACACTCGCCTTCATGTGTTAATAGCAGCCAGTTCTATCTATAAAGGTTCCGCCTAACTGCACAGTTTCTCTCGGTTACATTATACCACGCTTAGCCATTTCGTTTTTAGCGCTTGCAATGAAGTATCCACGGGGGTTTGTCTTACCAACCTCTTTAGCCATTCCTGCTAAACGGTGGATGGTACCATCATCTAACCTCCATGCGATTCTTAAAAAGGCGGGTATATACTCTGGTGCATTAAAGGTTTCACTTAAGTACTGTGCCATCTTGTCGGTATCTCGTTGTGTTCTCCTAGGAACTAGGGAGTTTAAATTTCCTTGGTCCTTGGTCCTAGGAGTGAGGACGGAACCGATATGAACTGGTTGACTCATTTTTTGCATTCCTAAACAACCCATCTGTTGATAGTTGGGTATTACTAAGTTATATTGATTAGTTTTTAGTTAGTCTGCAGACTTTTAGTACCAAAAAACCGCCTGTTTAGGGCGGTAATTGGTTTCCTCGTTAACCTAAATACATTATATAGCGTTACGGGAACAATTACAAGCCCTACATGTAGTTTCTTGTGGGGGCTTTCATGGGTTAAGAGGAAAGTCCTTGTAACAATCATACTCTAAAGTGAAAAATCTTACAATACGCTAACGCAAACTGTGGACAACATGTGCAAAACTATAATACCCTGTCAAGGTAAACTAAAACCGCCCACGTGCGAGTAGCTATGGGCGGTAAATATTTTGTGTTTTAGCAAGAGGGCGTCCCTCTGGAATGTACTCAGAGGCAAGCCTATTGCCCACTGTGTGGGGAGTATAGCAAAAATAGCTCCATTTGCGTAGAGCTATTCTGCGTGACGACAGGTTGGCTTGGAAAAAAAGTGGAGGGTATTACTTTTTATACCTATCGTCGTTAATAAAGTGGATGTACGATGGTGGCGAGTTCATTATACCGTACGTGGTTTGATAATGCAATAAAAACAACACCGCCCATAGAGAGCGGCATTGCACGTGTCCTCGTATGCAAGAATTTGGACAAAAACAACATACGATTACTTTATGTATTATAACACACAAGAATCTCCCACAAAATACTTGTATTGTGCGTTAGCTTGTGCTACACTTATTGCAGAGTTAAACGAAAGGACAAACCATGACAGTAGAATTAAGTAATTGTTGCGACGCACTTATGCAGGGCGAACCATCAAACAACTTTATGTCTGGCAGCGAAGAAATTGAAGGACGCTGTGCAGACTGCAAGGAAATGGCAGTATTTACACCAGAAGATGAGGAGCGAGCATAATGACAACAGAACGTAAAGACAGCCTATTGCTCTACGGAGTACTTATCGGCATAGTAATCGCCATTGTATTGTTTGGCGGGAATGTGCATGGGAGCTTGTAATGAGAGGTGTATCAATCTTAAACAGTGTAGACCTAAAAGACGGAACTGCTTACATACAGATAAATCCATTTGGCATTAAAAATAAACCAATGGTGACAATATCTTTTGATGATATAGGTGGTTCATCCTATTCAGTCATGCTGTCAGTAAAAGAGCTAAGACAACTTAACGAGGCAATTACTGCAAGCTTAGAGGAGAACGAATAATGAGTCGAGCAACACAGGACGCACTCCTACGACAATTAAAAGAACCGTTCGACCCGAACTTCGTAAAATGGCGCATTGGTCAAGTAAGTAAGGATGGTACAAAAGCGACAGCGTTTGCCTATCTTGATGCACGAGAAGTGTATAAACGATTAGATGATGTTTGCGGTATCGGTGGTTGGCAGGATAAAATTATCGAAATCAAAGATGGTTTCATTTGTGAATTATCAATCTTAATTGATGACAAATGGGTAACGAAATCTGACGCTGCTGACTTTACCGACATGGAAGCAATTAAAGGTGGTGCCTCAAGCGCATTGAAACGTGCCGCAGCCGTATGGGGTGTAGGACGTTATCTATACTATCTACCAGTCGTTTGGGTGCCGACAAAGGTACTTTATACTAAAAAGAACGGTGACCCTGTATATGGGTTTGCTGAACAGCCACAACTATCAGGTCACTTCCTGCCGAATCATAACGTCGAACGATGGGAAGATGTACTAGAACTAGAATTAGCAAAGCAAAAAGAACTTGAAGATGATACGCAGTCACCAACTGACAAGAAACAAGCACTAAAGGACAAACTTAGTGAAAATAATTAATGTCTCCTCAAAAAACGACCGTGAAGCGTGGCTCGACCTCCGCAGGGGCGTTGTTACCGGCACCAAGGCAAAGACCGTCTCACCACCGAAGCGTGGCAACGGCACCCCCCAGGGCATCTATGAACTCCTAGCCGAAAAGGTCGCCATTGCTAAAGACGGCGAAAAAGAAATGGACAGGGGACTACGCCTCGAAGAAGAAGCTTTGCTAAAAACACAGGAAAAATACAAACTTGATTTTACTCTCGACGCTGGCATGTGGTTTAGCGACGATGGAAAACTCGCCGTCTCACCCGACGCTGCCGAAGTTGGTGACAGGCCGACCTATGCTGGTGAAGCAAAGTGCCTCGATAGCAAGAATCACCTCCAAGGTATATTGAATGACTGGGAGGCTCGGAAGCTTCCAACCTATAACCCACTCGATAGTTTGGTTATCGGCACCTCAGATTTTAAAGCACAGGCAATCCAGTACTTTGTTATCAATCCTCATTTACAGACACTCTACTTTACGCTCTATGACGACCGACAGGCACTCGATAACATCGTCCATTACGTGATTGTTATCAAGCGAGAAGATGTAGACGAGTACGTTGATGGACAGGAAGCTTACGAACGTGACGCTCTAGCACGTATTGAGACAATGATTAAGACGTTAAAGAGTATCAAATGAGTAAGAAACCATCCTACTTCACAGCGAACATCAATAAGCTAAATGCTTTATGTGAACAGCGTGGTTATTTAATAGAGAATATTGGTGACGAACTACAGTACCGTGTCTATGGCGCAACCCATGTAATAGATATATGGCCGTCACGAATGGTATACCACCGCATAAAGGGTGAAAACATATCAGCAAACGAACCATACTATCGTGGGCTAGATTGGGAGTTTAATGAAAAGCAGGTTGCTCATTTACTAGACACAGGGGAATTTGTAAAGTGAGTGACAAGCCAAAGTCCCAATCTCAACGCCTCAGAGCAGCCTTATTCATCCTCTGGGAACAGAAGACGGGTGATAAACCCGAATTTGAGGAATGGTATCACCAACAAATGGAATACATCATCAACGCCGTAAAGGACAGACTAGAATGACCGACGAAGAACTTGAAGCCTACTACCAAAAGCGCACCATGACGATTACCGTTAATGACGCAGTTATGGGTAAGTCTATCTATGACAAGCCGAAGAAGCACATCAACCAACGCAATACAGCCCGTGAAGCCTATAAGAGCATCCAGCCCGAACTAGGGGAACGCCAACAGCAAGTGTATGACTGTATATCGCAGGCTAAGCGACCCATCTGCGATTTAGAGGGAAGCAAGCACCTTGGCCTGCCTATAAGCTCATATGTGGCACGACGTAACGAATTAGTAGAGATGGGCATCGTAAAAGAATACACACGCTCAGTGAACCCTGAGACGGGTAAGAGAGTGATATACTGGCAAGCAAATGGGTAAATGGCGGAGAGCAAAGTCATTGTCACGAATATGGCAACGCAAGTTTCTCGTTAATAAATATGGTGGTGATTGTTATTTGTGTGGAAAACCTTTTGAGAAGATGGGGGACATCACTATAGACCACTGGGTACCAATCAGTAAGGGCGGGCTTGATGATATTGAGAACTATCGACTAGCTCACTTGGCCTGTAATCATTTGAAGGATGATTTAACTCCTGAGCAATGGATAGAATTTCAGAGTGGCTTAATAAGGTACGAATAAAATGCCAGTACAGAAGATGTGCAAAGATTGTGGTCGCTCTATCATCGTATGGTCTACCCTCCAAACACGCTGCCCCAAATGCCAACAGGCACGGAGCAAGGCGAAACCACCGAGGAAGATTAAGCAAGTAGGTGGCATAACTAAGAAATGGCTTGCGACTCGTCGACAATGGTTCAAAGAGAACATGCCCAATGAACAGGGTTTCTACATTTGCTATCTCTGTAATAAATGGCTTGACCATAAAGAAACAACCTTAGACCACATTAAGAATCGTAGTAGCCATCCTGAGCTGCGCTATGAAATGAGCAACCTCGCCCCCTGCTGTAGTACCTGTAACACATTTAAGGGTAGCCAGAGTTTAGAAAACTACTTGAAAACCAAAAGCGCTCGTGATATTATTTAAGCACAATCACTTAACGAAAGGGCAGATAATATATTGTATTTATATACCCTATTATGTAATATAAATACATGATTATAGAGGTAACAGGAGGAAAGGTTGTTATAGACAATGACGACCTTGAGAAAGTGCAACAGTACAAATGGCACATTAGCAATACGGGGTACGCTGTTTGGCGGGGAATAAAAGACGGAAAGAAGCAAACAATACGGATGCACCGTTTAATAGCGAATACGCCACACGGAATGATTACTGACCATATAAACCAGAATAGATTAGATAACCGAAAAGAAAACCTTAGAGCTTGTACGCACTCAGAAAACATGCGTAATTTGAGCAATCAAGGTAAGGGTTATTGGTTTCAAAAGCAGAATAATAACTGGGTTGTAGAAGTACACGGAAAGCATATAGGCGTATTCCAGACCGAGGAACAGGCACAAAAAATAGTGGTACTAGTAAGAAATGGCGGTACTTATATTAAACCAGAAAGAACAGAGTGCCGATACGGTCATTCACTTGAAGATGCCTACATAGTAAGGGGTAGGAAAACGTGTAAACCGTGCCAATCATTAAGAAGTAGAAAATATTATAGAAGGAGGATAGCATCATAGCAGGCACACGACTCGGCGGTTTGAAGGCCGCCCAAACGAACAAAGAGAAACACGGACCAGATTTTTTTGCAAGGATTGGAAAAATTGGCGGTAGCGCACATAATCGTGGCGGTTTTGCCTCAGACATCAAGTGTCAATGCAGTGAATGGACAGGACTCCACTACAAGCGAAATTGCGCTGGTAAGCTCGGTGGGACAATCAGTCGCAGGACTAAAGTACCAAATAAAGCATAATTGGTATTGACAACAAGCTTACGCTTTGATATACTGCTTATGTAAACAAAGAACAAAGAAAGGACAACATGAGCAAAGACACAAAAACACCACGTACCTACACAACCAAAGTAATTGCAAAGGCGCTTGCACCCTACGTCGTTATATTAGTACTAGGGGCAACGTTCGCTGGAGTAGTTGCTGGTTGGACAATGCGAAGTGACTTCGATGGAACAATCCGTCAAGAAGTAGCAGCACAGTACGCAGAACTAAAAAAAGCAGACAAGTAACCCCTCCCGCCAAGGTTACACCACCAGTACAGGCGGTCGCACTGATACAAGAGACACCCAATCTCGAAGCAGAGGCTAAGATGTTTATCTATTACCATGAATCATCCCATCGTGTGGATGCGGTAAACCCATCTTCCTCTGCCTGCGGGATTGGGCAAAGTCTCCCCTGTGAAAAGATGGCAAGCGTCTGTCCGAACTGGCGCACCGATTACGACTGTCAGGACAAATGGTTCTCGGCCTACATGACGCAGCGATACTCTACATGGAGCAACGCAAAGGCATACTGGCTGTGTACCGGAGCTTGTACGAATAACTACGGCACGATTATAAAGGAGAACACTTGGTGGTAGATTTAACCCCAACCAACCTACTGGAAGAATGGCTCATCGATTGGCAGCTATACAGCCTCCAGCATAGACACTACCCGAATAGGCAGTATCTATGGGAGCGGTTTATCCGAACGAAGTAACCTGTGGAAAAGTCCCCCATGCGAGAGGGGATTTTTCTTATGCAAAATGCTTGTAAATTGCGTAAGCTTGTGATAGAATGGATATAGAATTAAGAAAGGACAACATGGAAAAACAATCAACTAAGATACCTGTGTACGACGACAGCGAAACATATATCTACGATTACTTCGACGGTGAATGGTACTGCGCCCACGCCAACAGTTATACCGAAGAAGCTTGCTGCTCGACCACTGGCTCATCTGGTTACATCGAATGTGGCTGCGGTGGTCAGGACGAGGTTATATGCCCTAATCAGGACTGCACCGGTATAGAGATTAAAGCTAAGTTAGAGGAGAAATGATGAGCAAGCTAAAACTATTTATTGCAGCACTACTCATAGCGACTGTGGCATCTGTAGGGACTGTCGTGGCAAAGGAAGTATTGCTACCTGAGACAGAAAATATATTCACTGTTGCCGACGCAGAACGTAGGACATCAACTGTAACTACATTCAAACACGGTGGCAATCGCTGCTATGTAGTCACAGATGTTGGCGGCGGTGAACATGACATACGTGGTATTAGCTGCGTGAGATTTGCGAACTAACCAGACCTAGAGTCCACTAAGTAATAAAGAAAATAAGGAGAACAATTATGACAAAGCAAGAAACTATCACACTAAACGGCAAAACTTATATCGAGTATGTAGAGGGTACCGAAATAAAACCAGCAGTAGAGACAGACCACATTATCGTTATCGCACAGCGGGGATGGATATTTGAGGGGCACAAGGACAAATCGGTGACGGATAAAATCCAACTCTTAAATGCCAATGTTGTCCGTTCGTGGTCGAATCAAAAAGGTATCGGTGGTCTATGCAAGAAGGCACTTAAGAAAGACTACACCTTTGATGAGGTCGGCACTATTTCATTTGCTAATGAGGGCGTTATTGCCACTATAGACATCACGGAGTGGTAGAGATGAACTATCAAAGAAACCCTAACTTTGTAGACGTTATACAGCCAATGTCGTTGGATATGACAGGTAAGTACGGCTACGGCGACGGCGACGGCAACGGCTACGGCTACGGCGACGGCTACGGCTACGGCTACGGCGACGGCTACGGCTACGGCAACGGCAACGGCTACGGCAACGGCAACGGCTACGGCTACGGCTACGGCTACGGCAACGGCAACGGCTACGGCGACGGCAACGGCAACGGCAACGGCAACGGCTACGGCTACGGCTACGGCGACGGCAACGGCAACGGCTACGGCAACGGCAACGGCGGTATCTTATGACCCCATCTAATACCAGCAATGAAGTAAAGACAACCGTGAGTGATGTGCTAGATGAATACATGTCTGAGGCTTGGCGTGAAGGACACAATGAACAGCCATACTCAGAAGTCGAATACTGGAAAGCCGAATGTTTAGCCACTATAGAGAAGTTACTGCTAGAGGTGATACGAGATGCAGAGATTAAATACGAAAAATACGGTGAATGTCCAGCTTGTACCGCTTCCATGATGTACCAGTGCTCTTGCGATACCGCTAGTCTATATACCGTCAATAAGATAGAAACCACATTAAAAGCAGTGCTATATGGAGAACAATCGTGAGTAAATCAACAACCTACAAACTCTTGCTTGGTAATCGGAACACAAAGGATTCTGAACGAGCAGTACTCCCAACAATTTTATACGCATCAAAGAAGGAAACTGTTGGCGTTACACAATTCAGAGTATCTGCCCTAACTATCGGTTGGTGGGCGTGGGGTATCGGAGTAATGAGAACGAAAGTCAAGACCGTATGAACCAGCTAACTAACAGCCCCTGTCGGGTGCTATATGGAGAGAAGAAATGAGTAACCGAGATTGGAAAATGTTTTATTTAGGAGGGGCAGCCGCTATTACTGCTTGCATCATTGGTGCGCTAATCGGGAAGCTGCTGTCATGACAGATACATCTAATAGCCTACTGAGCGAGGATGAGCTATTTACCCAGATAGCTACCAACCTCGCATTTGATGAGGGCTGGGACGACACACAAGCCCGTTTTGTAAGGCGCAAAGACATTAAATCTATAGTTAACCTCATCCAATCCCAGAAGCTCGCATATCTCGAAAGTCGTATTGGGGATGAGGTGGTCGTCAATGAAGCCTATTGGGATGGAGTCAATTCCGAGAAGAGGCGCTTGCGAAAGATTGTAGAGGTTGAGCGCAAGAGGAGCAACGTATGACAGGTGTTAATAAATACATCAGTGAATGCCACGATGCACCTGTGCGTGTTGCGGGCGATAGTTTTGGCGAGGGTACGAACCATTACGTTTGTATTGAATGTAAAGAGCCGTGTGACTTCTACGCCGAGTTTCAGAAGCCAGTTCCTACTCCCCCTAATCCTAACAATGAGATAGAAGCGGAACTGCGAGAGCAGATAACCACAATCAAAAACCGACTCGCAGGACGTATTGAAACGCACCGCAAGGTGGCGAGATTAAGTCACTGGAGCAACTCAGAACTTGAGCAGGTCATTAAAGAGGACGGCTGGATATTTGAGGACGAGATGCTTGCTCTTATGGAGGCTCATACCCAAGAACAAATAAGGCTGGCACGGTTGGACGAGCTACTTCATGTATACGACACCGACGCACTCTACTTCTACGACGACAAAGAAGATTCAACAACTGTAGGGAGGCGCATTAAAGAACTAAGAGACAGTGCTACTGAGTATTTGGATAAATCAGTAAAAGGAGATAAGTAAGATGATTAAAGTAAATTTAGTCAAACGGATTCGCTTCGCCCTATTCGGCTACATGACCGTGGACGTTATATGCCCTCATGGAAGGTTTTTGACAGGTACGTATCAAACAGGTTGGTCTACTCATTGGGGATGTGACGATTGCCCGTTGAAGATTGATATTAAGTGGCATGACGGTAAGGACTCATAATGCCTACTGATACTAAAGAAGAGCCGAAATACCATCCATGCAACGTCTGTGGAATTGATGCTGTGGCTTGCCTTAGCCCTGATATGGATGTTAAAGGACTGTGTTTTTGCAAAGAGCATCAGCGCAAAGTATCAACAGTTTACATGCTTTTGATGAGTGGAGATGACGCTCAGGTGGAGATATTAATGAAAGATTGGAAGCATAAATGACCACTAATGAAAATGAAGATATAGACGAAAAATGGATGGAGATACCTGACTTTCCCGGCTATCAGGCTAGTACGGCGGGACGTATCAAGTCACCTAAGAAAGTTCTTAACCCTTATAAGAACCCAGGTGGCTACATGACAGTGAGTCTCCACAAAGAAGACAAGCAGTACAACAGACGTGTTCATCGCCTTGTTTTGAGTACCTTTAAGCCTAATGATGACGCAACACTAAGTGCTTGCCACATAGATGGAAATAGCGTTAACAACTTATTGGTTAATCTGAAGTGGGGTAATCAGAAAGAGAATTATGCAGACGCTCGACGGCACGGAACTGCACCTATGGCTGAACGACACGGGCTTGCGAAGCTAGACAAAGTTAAGGTCGCAGAGATACGCAGAGCACTTAAGAACAAAGAAAGCCAACGCAGTATAGCCAAGCGATACGGCGTACACCAAACTTCAGTAGGTCACATTAATCAGGGGGAAATATGGACGACAGTATAGACTCAATACTCAGAGACTTTGCAGATGGTATTGCAGCCGAGGAAGCATGGGTCGATGCTAAGGCTTCTTTGGAGCGTCTTATGAAGCTACGAGTAATAGAAGAAATGGAAGCGCTACCTGTACGTGGTCGAATACTTGGTGATGGTTTACGCATGGATTATATCGGGCTTGACGCGGTTCATGAGCGCATAGCCACCCTTAAGTCTGAACTACAGGAGATTGACTCATGAGTGGCTATACCTGTCCTCACTGCCTCCTCAGCTTAGAGACATGGGGTGAATGGCAAATCCATATCGAGCATAACCATGTGATACTAGATAAGCATGAGCATCGCTATACGGTAGCAGTTGAGTGGGAATACTTTAGGCGGGACTCAGACGGTGATGAACCGGTGTTCCATAGTGACGCTGTTCGCAAGAAAGTAACAACGCTCAGGTGTGAAACTTGTCCCGAAGAGATAGAACGAGAGGATAACTGATGAATAGATACCAAAAAACAGCAGAAACCAAGAAGCTTAAATACGGCAAAGACTGGTTTGCAAAACAAGGAGCCAAGGGCGGACGTGCTAAAGTGGACAAGGGCTTCGCAATCACAGGAACTGGCAAAGAAGCCGCCAATAAACGATGGATAAAGGTGAAATATGAAAATAGAGAACAAGATATATCTGTTAACAATAAGATATGAGTACGACATCGCATGGGAGGATATTCAATGAGTGAATACCATGCTCCTCACTACATGGAAACGTACTACAAATCACGCATAGCTGAATTAGAACGCCAACTAGCTATGGCACGGGCAGAACTCGCACGTATAGCCTTGAGAGACGCTCAGTAGCTTGTACCGACACCATAGAGGCAATCAACCGTTATTGTGTAGGATTTACGCCTACTAGCCGAAGCTATGCCCTTGTTATGCCGGTAGAAACCACCGAACCTTACAACACTAATCATTATAGCATAACCATAATAGAATGTCAACCCTATTTATAAAGATTATGTAATGTGATATAATGCACTCCATAATACAGGTGAAATACAGGTATGCCATTTCCTAACACTGATACTCAATTCAAACCAGGTGAATCAGGTAACCCAGCAGGTAAGCCTAAAGGGGCTATTCACCTCAGTACAATGATTCAAGACTACCTTAATGAAGAGCTTGACCCTGATACCGTAAACCCTAAAGAAGTAGGCAAGACACGCATGAAAGCCCTTGTCGCCACAGCATTTATCAAGGCCGACGCAGGGGATAACAAATGGGCTGAATGGCTCGCTAAATACGGTTATGGGCAGAAACTACAGTTAGAACATAGCGGTGAGGTGAACACTGGCACGAATGACCCAACCCTTGCAGCACAGTTCGCTGACTACATCAAAGAGAAATCTAGGGACTAGTAGTAAGATTGACCAGATGTTATAATACTGGCAATGAAGCGTATCTACCTCAAGGGAAAGTACTCGTACCTATTTTGTATTGTGGACGATGATGACTATGAAGAGTTGTCCAAATACAATTGGTTTTACAATAATTGCGGCTATGCGATAAAGAATAAAACCGGAGACTCACCAAGGCAGTATATGCATCGTTTCGTAATGGGTGCTGTCAGCGGTCAGATTGTAGACCATATAAACCAAGATACATACGATAACCGAAAAGAAAATTTAAGGTTTGTTACAAAGAGTATCAATGCACGTAACTCAAAGAAGAGATTAAAAGTGTCCTCAAGCGGATATACTGGTGTGTATTGGTCAAAGGTAAAGGACAAGTGGTCTGCCCGAATATCTATTGACGGCAAAGAAATATCACTAGGCTATCACTCTAATCTTGATGACGCAGTTTCAGCAAGGCGTGAAGCAGAAACCTTATATGCAATCACCTAGTAATGAAGACCTCCAATCGTCCTCCGTCCTTGCATGGGTACTGCTTAATAAGATGGTTAACGAAAACTTAAAGCCTATCGAGTTCAAAAATCATCGTTTTCTTATTGACTACATGGCAGACCAAGCCCCAGTCAAGGTGACGATTAAAGCAGCACAGGTGGGGCTAACCGTTGCCGAAACACTAGACAACTTCCATCTAGCGCATTACCGCAACATGAACGTCATTCACACACTCCAGACTAAGGACGTTATTAAGGGCTTCGTGTTCCCAAAGGTGAACCCTATCATCTCAAACAACAAAGCTATTAAAGATGTGGTGACGATAGACTCAGAGGGTCTTAAACAGGTAGGTAATGCCTTTGTCTACTATCGTGGTGCCAATGCTGAGAGTCAGGCGATTAACATTTCAGCTGACGTATTGAAGATTGATGAGTACGACCGCTCCAACCCTCAAGTGGTTGCGATGTTCCCCTCACGCCTTGACGCAAGTGAGTACGGATGGAAACGATACTTCTCTAACCCCAGTATGGTTGGCTTTGGTGTTGATGGCATGTACCGCAAATCTAATCAGTTTCATTGGTTCATCAAGTGTGGGCATTGTGGGCATAACTGGTACATTGACTTTGAGCAATCGAAAGACCCTGACGATTTAAACCACTACGTTGATAAAGAAAAGGCTATCTATGCTTGTGGCAAGTGTGGTGGCGAAATCACTGACAGCGATAGGCGCAACGGTGAATGGGTGGCAAAGTACCCTGACAGGGAATGGCATGGTTATTGGTTCTCGCAGCTTATGGCACCGTGGAAATCTGCTAAAGAGATACTGCAGAAGTATGAGGATGAGCCGATTGATGTGTTTCACAACATGACACTAGGTAAAGCGTACACCCCATCAGACATGCTGGTAGACCGCCAAGCTATCCTCCGTGCCTGCGCCCCTTCAACGATTGAGAAGCGTCACGTAGCGATTGGCGTAGACCAGAACGTGAACAACCAAATATGGGTAGCTGGTACGCCTGAAGGTGTCTTTGCTTATGGGAAGTACGAGTCATGGGAGGAGATAGAACGCCTCAAGCTGATGTACAACGCTATTGTCGTACTCGACCCGAACCCCTACCCAACCAAGCCGAAACAGTTGGCCGAGAAGTACAACGATGTCTACCTCTGCTACTTCAAGCCACAAGAGGGCATGAACATCATCAAGCGTGATGGACAGAAGGTCTTAGCCGACCGTACTCGACTGCTCGATATGGTGGCGAGTGAGATAGTGGAAGCCAAGCTACTGTTCCGCCAGCGTCCTTCTGAACTTGAAGAATACATCGCCGACTGGGGCAACATCTACCGCACCACTACCGAAAAGGATGATGGCCGTGTCAAGTCTGAATGGCTCAAGAAAGAGGGCAAGAACTCTGACTACTCATTCGCCACAGCCTACATGAGGATTGGCCTGTCGTTCATGATTGGCAGTGAATCACGCTTACTCGAACCACAAGAGAGCAAGTCTACGATTGTAGGTGATACGACACTGGGTAGTGTTGTGCGTGATACGTTAAATGGGTTATAATACTCGCAAGCACTTTTACATCTACGGCCAAGTTATAGTCAAAGGAGAAGTTTTAGTATGAAAGTAAAAGTTTTAGATGTAGATGGAAAGTTTCGAGATAACCCTGATTTTCCAGTTGCAGTAGTCCGTGACCAAAGAGACGAAAGTACAAATGAGTTTGTAGGCGGTCTTATTATTGACCCTGTGTTAAATTACTCTGTCTATAATAACCTGTTTGGACGCATTATGACGCTCGTAGAAGCAACGACAGATGCCTCAAAACTCAAGCCTGTAAAAGACTTGTTTACTAAGGAATTAGCGTCTTGGAACAGTGATGTGTACAATTCAGCTAGAGAGTTGTCGAATGGTGGCAATAGTAGTCGCAACCTGTATTCACGACACTCACCAGTAGTACCAGCAGAAGATTAATTAAACCACTTGGCCGTGGTTGTAAGAGTACGCAATTAACATATCACCCCTGTAATAAAAGCATTTCAATTAAACCGTTAGTAGTGTATAATGCAAGTAACTCTGACCGCTACCAGATAATTTTATATTATGGAAGAACGCTATAAGGTACTGGTCATGCTGCGGCAGTCAAGCCGCCCAAAGTCGTATGACTTCCACTGTTTCCGTTGCAATATGAAAATCTGTGAAATCTCTGGCTCTGACGTGGTGATGTTTGATGATGCCATTAACATCTACCAGAAGGTCACGACTGGTGTGAAGTGCAAAGGCCGACTCGCTAATAACGGTGGACGCTGTACACTGATGTTCTTCTTTGAGGAGGTCAAGTAATGGACCCCCAACCAATAATCGGCCAGAATAACGCTTACACCGAACGTTTCGATACCCTCTATCTTCAACCCGAAGACATTGAGTCCTTCGTCCTCGCCACACCTGATGATAAGCTTCGCCAGTCTCTCATCCGTGAATTAGACCGTGACCGTGACTATTGGAACCAACGCCCGTGGAATCTTGAGAACACGGACAAGACTGCAACTGCGTACTTCCTTGGTGAGCAAACAACCGATGGCAACTACTACGTTGAGGATGACTCATACAAGGACAACCGCCTCTTTACTGGTGTCCGAGCGATTATGTCCTACGCCTTTGGCCAGATGGCGAAACCTGAACTTACCCCAAGTAAGGGTGATGACATTTATCTCAAGGCTGCTCGTGACCTGCAGATGGCACTGTACCAACATTCGCTTGATGAGAAGGCAGACCGCAAGTTCCGTGCTGCTGGCCTCAACATGGTGATTCGCAAGCGTGGCTACCTCAAGGTTAGGTACGATGAGAACGAGGGCTATGACGGTGATGTAGTCACGGAGATTTGTAACCCCGAAGATATTATTGTGTCTCGTGATGCCAAGTATCTGTCGAACCCAACAAGGATTTATCACCGCCTCCGCTGTTCCGTTGATGAGTTATGCGCTCGCTTCCCCGATAAGAAAGACGAGATATTCAAAGCCTTTGGTATTATCCAAGGTCGTTACACACAGGTATCAAAGGAAGTCACCTACTTTGAGTGCTGGTTCACCTACATAGATGGTGGCAAGAAAAAGGAAGCTGTGGCGTGGTTCCTCCCTGACGCTGAACTTATCCTCGATAAGATGCCGAACCCGAACTGGATTTACACCGGCAACGACAAGAAAGACAAGGAAGTTAACCTTGTCAGCAACCCACCAAAGCCATTCGTGACCTTCAACTACATGAATCTTGGTGAGTCCTACATTGATGAGACTTCATTGCTAGAGCAGGCCAAGCCACAACAAGAGCTTGTGAATCGTCGTGGCAAGCAAATTACCGACAATGCTGATTATGTCAACGGCCGATGGGTAGCCTCCAAAGAAGCCTTTAACGAAGAGGATGCACAACGCCTGATTAACAAGGGGCCAAAGACCGTCGCCCTTGCCTCGTCTAAAGATGTGAACGGCAACATCGCTAACGCCCTCGTGAACGTCGGTACGCAAGCCCTCCCTAATTACATGGTGAACACCCTCTACGATGCTCGTGGTGAGGTTGACAACATCCTCGGCACACCAGCTCAGTTCCGTGGCGCACAACCACAATCTGACGATACAGCGACTCGTGACCTCCTCGTGAAGCAACAAGCCGGTGCCTTGCAAGACGACCTTGTGTCCTCCGCTGCTGAATCTGCCGAAGTCTACTACAAGCTCAAACTCCAGCTGATGAAAGTCAACTACAGCGAAGACCACTGGTTTACCTGTCGGGGTGCAGATGGCAAGTACATCTTCATCATGCTCAACGGTAAGAACATCGACTCAAACGTCAAGATTGGTGTCCAGACCGACTCCACTCTGCCACTTGATAAACAAGCTATCCGTGCTACAGCGATGAACCTCTCGGCTCAGAACAAGATTGATTACCTGACACTTATGCAAGACCTTGGCCTCCCAGACCCTGAAATGCGAGCTGAACGCTTCTACCGCTCACAGACTGACCCAACAGGCTATCTCAAGTCTATCGAGCTATCGGAGATTGACACCG
>Ga0181346_1000319_pt1 | contig 20462 bp, 22 predicted proteins | sample Su13VDMM15DN_FD_130100 | JGI IMG/M metagenome (GOLD analysis project Ga0181346, IMG submission 130100) | Freshwater viral communities from Lake Michigan, USA - Su13.VD.MM15.D.N | ecosystem: Environmental > Aquatic > Freshwater > Lake | place: USA: Michigan | collected 2013-07-15 | reverse complement strand
TATTAACAACAATACTAACAACACCAGGGTTAATAAAACTTGGAGGTATTGGAAAAGGAGTTGCAGTAGCATCAACAGCAGCTGCAGTGGGCATTGATACGTATACTCCAGGATCATTTATTATATCTGGGTAATAAGTAAAGTTTTCATAACCTGCTACATTATATGTAGTAAATAATGGATCCAAACCAGTTCCAGGTCCACCAACAAACGACGCCTCAGTAACTAATGTAGGTGCTAATAACGGTGATTTCTTTATAACAGCTATATCAGCTTCTACAAAGTCTCTACCGTATATTTGTGTGTGTGTTGAAAAGTCAGGTGTATTTAAACTTTTCCAAAGGGCTATATCTAAAGTCTTAGGTTCTGTTTGGTAATCGGTAAAAAATAGAATACCCTCTATTATGTTTATACCTGTTATTAAAAATTTTGTAGAGAAGTTTAATATGTTGTTTGTATCAACTAAAATAGGAACTAGTACATTCACTGTTTGATCATATTCGGCTATAACACTAACGCCTGGACCTCCGGAAGCAATAAACCAATATATCTTTTCTGTAGTATTGTCTGTAATCTTACCTACGCATACCGGATTGTCAAGTCCAGTTATATACCCAGAAGTCCATGGAGTAAACTGTCCTGTAGATATGTTATAAGCTTTATTAGTAAGTTCAACGTTACCCCTAATATTCTGCAATACACCAATATCCGATCCATCTGAATCGGTTATTTCTAAATTCAAAGCGTCACGATATTCTCCATTAGGCACTAATCGATCATCGTAATCTTTATTCATTTTACCAGCGGTAAAAGTATGTAAGAATTCTGCCATAGATTAGTGTTTTATATGTTTTGATTTGTTTCGCATTACTTGAGTAATCTCTTCTATTTTTATATTAGATAATCTTATCTTAGCATTACGTCTAGCTGCTGCAAATTCTTTCTTAAATCTGTTTACAATATACTCAGGTGTATTGATTCTAGTTGATAATACTGCATGAGCAATGTATTTATATAAAGCTTCTTCAGCAAACTTATGGACAACCATTTCTCCATCAGTAGCTAAACCATCACTGATATATTTTATTGTTATAATTTTACCTACAATATCTGAACTGAAATGAACTAAACCTTTAACTCTATCAATGTAGAATGTTCCATTATTTTGCATGTTCTCAGGATTAGACCCATATCTTCTTCCGTAGTTCTGAACAGACATAATGTCCCAGTTATTATAATTCTCCTCTAATGTTGGTCTACCAGATGAAGCAGCAAATTTCTTTAATGTCTCTGATTCATTAGCATATATTATTTCACCATTATTATCGTAAGTATATTCATAATTACTATCTTGTACAATAGGTTTTGGATCACTTGTTTTTATAGCAGGGTATATAACTCTTTCAATACCTGAAGAATCAGTCCATGTAAACTTAACATAGTTAACATAGTCTTGCGGTAACACCATATATAACTGTGGGCTAACCTCAATCTCTTGAGTCTTGATAGATGGTAATGTGTCAAACGTTAATTCCTGTATACCGCGTTGAGCGTGGAATGCAACATCTGTTCTTTTTAATTTTGGTATCAACTTATCTTCACCAACATAGGAGATCATAAAGTTGTTGATTGCATCTTTTATACTTATGTATTGGTAACTACCATAGTCTTCGTCTAAGCTGTTCCATGTTGAATCAGGACCTAAGTAGTATTGCTCGTTAGTTTCGTTAAGTAATCCCATGTGTTATGATTTTTCTTGTTGAGTTTTTGCTGCGTCTTCTTGAGAAGCAACGGTATAAACGTCTGTTGACATTGTAACTAATCCAGCTAAAGCTAATATCTTTAACACTAGATCTGTTTCTTCCGATGCGTGTAATTCAAAATCCTGAGATCTACTTTGGTCATATAAAGCTTCTCCATAAACTATTTGGTAACCCCATTCTACTTTAGCGGGTTTCTTTATGTAATTACATTTAACACCTGCTACTAAAGCTGCATTCCCATAAGCCTTAACTCCATTAGTATCAGCTATATATATTGGTCTAACGTTTTTTGGTTTCGTTAGTGGTGATGAATTTATATATAAAAATTCATTTTTATTTATTCGTTCAGCTTCTATATCTTCATTAGATACAACACCAAACGGATTAGTCGTAGTATTTGTATATATTATAGTACCAAGTCTATATAGATCAGTTGGTAAAATAAAATATCCACCTGAATACGTCATGTCATCTGTCGTTTCAAATAGATTTATTTTTTCATTTAATAGAGTAAGCATATCAGAATATTCTGTGCTATTTCCTGGCAGTCTACCGAATTGGTTTATATCATAAAAATATTGTTCAAATATATCTAATTGCGCTTGATTGGCAAATAGATTGAATTCTTGAGGAGTTACATATCCTCGTTGTTCTTTGTTGAGTATACCTAATACTCTTTGGTAAACAGTATCTACACTTACAGCCATAATTTCTTTTTATTATTTATAGTAAAATAGGCCACCATTACAGTGACCTATTACTATAAAATGGTGACTATTTAAGTCTTTTTTCTATATTTTTGTAAACTTCCATTCCTTCATCTGTTTTGAAGAATGAGGCTAATGCCGAGTATGGATGTTCGTCAAAAGGAACCGTCATTAATTTTCTTTTAGATTCTCCAAACGTAAACGTTCTTTGATCTTCTGACAATTGCAATAGACCCATTTCTGTTGCTTTGATACCAACGTTACGTAAAGCAACATTATCATCATTTGCTAATTGTAAAAACAATATTGGATTTCTTTTAGCGAATACAAGCAAATCTCTTTTCAACTCACTTGATGTTAATTCACCAACTCTGCTTCCGAATTCTGATCTTAACACCGCTTCTGCGTGGTCAATATCAAGACTCTTAGCACATAATAAAGCTTCTATTTCAACATTGATCCATTCTAAATCATCAATAGAATCTTGTTCTGAATCATATTCAACATATATTTGATTCTTTAAAGGATGATAGATAGACAATAGTTTTTGTAAATTTTGTTGTTCTTTTGGTACTCTTAAAATACCATCTCTAAATACAATTCTTCCAAGTGTTGATTCACCTTTTTGTTCGTCAGCAAATACACTATGTTGATTTGTAGCATACCTAAGTTCCCTTTGGTATTTCAATTCTGGATCGTAATACAATAGTGGAGCAGCAGCTGAGTGTCTACCTGAAATTGTAAATACAAGTGGTTGTTTCTCATCTGATAGTTGATACAACCTGTCTTTAATCTCCCATACAGGAGCCATGTTAACTTTTTTAGTAACTTGTTGTACTGGAGTTTGTTCCACTACATTCTCTTCTTGTGTTTTTGCTTTTAAAGCCATTATATGATATAATTAAATATTAAAAAAAATAGTAACCTTAGCCCGAGTATTTCATCGGGCCAGGAAACTACATTATGATTATACTGTTTTTTTCAACAATACAAAGTTATTAGCTGCTTGAACGCATAATGCTCTTTCAGATAAGAAGTGAACATTCATTTCATCGGCGTCGTTTGTGAAGTTACCTCCAACAGAACCAGTAACCCAAGATTTCAAACGTCTGTCATCAGCTTCAGAAGCTCTATAACGGATATGTAAGAAAGGACGTGAGATGTTAGTTCCTAATTGTTGATCGTAAACTGTAGATGTTCCAGCTGGTACAATAACACCAGTTACATCGTTAATGTTACCACGAGTAGTAGCATCGTTAAGATATTTCCAGTCAGTTTTGTAGAAGTCGTAAGAACCTCTTCTAAATCCAGAGAAACCTAAGTTTAAAGCCATATCTTCAGAGTTATCAAATACACCATAAGATGTACCACCAGCTCCGTAAGAGTTTTGACCAGCAAGCATGTTATCGATAGATAATGCAGTAGCTCTGTTTAAGAACATCATGTTCTCTTCAATAGCACCTTGTTTATCTAGCTCAGCTAATACTGTATCAAAATCAGCTAATCCAGCTCCACCAGCAGCACCAAAGTTAGCATCGTTGAATACTAAACCTCTAGTAGAGATAGCATCAAATAAACCTTGTGTACCTTTCAATTCTTTACCAGCAGCGTTAACGATTGCAGTAGTAGCAACCTCAGCTTCAATCATAGCCATTTCTAATTGATCTTCGAAACGAATTCTAGCTTCGTGCTCAGATTTCAAATACCATAAGTATCCAGAACCACCGATTTCAGTAGTAACTTCTACCCACCCAATTTGAGCAACATCAGAACCACTAACTCTATATTTATCTCTTAAGATAATAGGTTGGTTAGAGTATTGAGTGAATGAAGCGTCAACTGAATTACCAGCTAATAGAGATCCTTTTGCATATTCAGAACCGAATACAAAGATACTAACTCCAGTAGAAATAAGGCCAGCAGGCAATACAGCAGTAGATCCGTAAGTAGCGATTGTAGCAGACGTAGCTGTTACAGAGATAACGAATGCTTTACGAGTAATAACTCCTTTAGATACTACGATTGTCATACCAGGTCCGATTAAGTGACCAGAAGGCAAAGTAATAGTTGTAGAAGTAGGAACTGTAAGTCCATCATAAGCGATATGTAATCTTCCTTGTTCTGACCAAACTGCTTGATCTGAAGCCAATGGAAGTTCTGCTCCTACCATACGTAAGAAACCAGAAACTGTACGGTTACCGTAACGTTCTACTTCTTTTTCATACACGTCTGGTAAAAACTGTTGTGTAAAGTTCATAGCTGATAAGCTAAGGTAATTGTCTCCGAATAAAGTCTTTGTTGGACGTGGAGTTAAATGCGCTAAGTTAGCTAGCGTGCTTGGTGCGGTTGCAAATGTACCTGCCATAATTTCTTTTTTTAAATCTTGTTATTTTTAATTTTAATTTTAAATTCCGAAGCTTCGATACCGTTTACAGATCTCACAGACCAACCATTGTTATTAGTAACTTGTTCATGAGCTCCTCTCGAACTCATATCAATGTTCTTAGCTTTGGTAATACTGTCTTTCATCGCGTCGGCTTTACCTTGCTCATAAAAGTGATTTGCAATTGCATCTGGATTCATTGCGGTGAAAAGTGATTTGTGATAACCTTTTGCGTCAGCCATTTCATTGTTTTCGTTAAGGAACTTCTTAACAAAATTAGTGATGTCGCTTTGTGTTGTCTTAACCTCTTCCGCATTCTTAACATTAAACCTATACTTTTTATCTCCAACGTTATATTCAAAACCTTTGAACTCATTAGAGAATACTTCTTTAGTTTTAGTTTCAAATACAGATTTCTGTCTTGCACCTATTTTGGATTCTTCTTCGTTTTCTTTATTGTATCTATTGAAAAACTCAATAGCTTTTTGTTGTTCTGGATTAAGCTTAGATCCAGCTTTTACTTCTGCATAGTATTTAGATTTTAATCCATCTAAATGATTCTTTGCTTTTAGTAATTCTTCTTTGCGAGCAAGCTTCTTACGCTTTTGATCTTTCTCATCGTCATAGTCTTCATCAACTGTAAACTTATCATCTAATAGAAAATCAATTTCGTCAGCATCTAAATCAGGTCTTGTTGATTGATAATATTCACGTAACAACTGATCTTCATTTAACGATGCGTAATCTGTATTAAGTTTAACGTAATCTTCAAGTGTCCCACCTGTTTCTTCCATAAAGTCAACAACCTTCTGAATATTCTCAGGAAGTTGTACTCCATTAGATTGAGCTTCTAAAGCATCAGCGATTTTTTCTTCAACAACCGCTACTGCTTCTTGAACTTGTTCGTCAGTTATTTCTTCTAATACATTCTCTTTATTTTCAACGGGGATTTCTTCTCTGGCAACTTCGACAATTGTTTCTTCGACGTGTGCTTCTCGAACTCCTTCGCTACTTGGGGATTCTGTGAGAACAGGTACCTCATCTGCGCTTTGCTCTTGAACGGCATTTCTATTTTGTTTATTTAGTTCTCCTAAATTTATTTTGATGACCCCGTCTTCTTGTGTAACGGGGCTGATCTCAGTATTTTGTGTAATTTCTTGTTCTTCTGTATTCATAATAAGATACTATATAATTGTGTTAATGTTATTATTACTTAGGCTCAAAGGAATTTAAACCAAATCCACCGCCCATTATGTCATTACCTGAAGACTCAAAATCTTTTGGCCCTGTCATGTTACGGCGTTGGTCAATTAATTGGCTTTGTTGAGTGGCTTGAATCTTTGTTCTATCATCTTTTCTATCCTCTTTAAAACCTTCTTTTGACTTATACACTTCTGCTTCAACACCTTTTAGCTGCATGTTCAAATCAAACTCAAGTTGCATCAATTCTTTCTTAGCTTCAATCTCTTTATCCATTCTAGCCATTTCTAATTCAGCTTTGGTTTGTTCTAATTGAATCTTCTGAGCAATAAGTTGTTGTTCTTTTTGTATTTGTAATTGAGCTGCTTGTTGTTGTGTTTGCATATTAGCTTCAGCTTGAGCTTGTATATTACTTTGCTGTGCTGCTTGGTCTCTTTCAAACTTTTGTTTTCTTTTAATCTTCAAGACTTGGTTAGCTAACTTTAAGTTTCTAACTTCTCTGATCTCAATAGCATCTTCAATATCGATGTTTTTCTGAGCCAGTGAAACTTGTATGTTATTCTCTAGCATCTGACGTTCTTCATCATCTGGAACTAAATCAATAAATATACCAAAGTCATATAAATGTAAATCTTGTATCTCAGATAATATTGCGACATTGTGACCACCTATCTTTTGAATGAAAGCATCCTTTGATGGAGCATACTCTAATACATCTGATATTCTTAAAGAAAGCATTTCTGCCATTTCTGCAGTGATAAATAATCCACTCTGTAATATATGTCTAGTCGCAGTATTTGAATTAGCAGCAGCCATCTTTTGTACACCAACTAAAGCATTAGAATCTGGTGTAGAACCATCTCTAGCTTCGTTCAATCCCGTAACATCTCTAATCATACTTAAGTAGTAATTATATGTACTGATTAAACTTTGCAACTTACCACCAGCATTATTTGTGTTAATCTCCTGAATAGGAATTTTACCAGGATTCATATCTCCTTCTTGGGTAAAAGATCTACCAACAACAGAACCTGTTTGGAAATACATATTTAATGCTTCCTGCGGATTGTAACTTGTTCCATTACCTAAATCAACTTCACTCAATCCATCAGCATCAAGGTAAACACCATCAGGCACCATTCTAGATAATACTTGTTGTAGTTTTAAATGTGTCAACTGAATCATATCAGCAAAGCCAGTTATCCTACCAACTAAAGATTCTATTCTACCTTTATACATTCTAGGAGCTACAATACTGTAGTTCATTTTAACTTTAGTATGATCGCTTTTTGGGCGCATCATATTTTTAGCCATCTCCCATTTTAAAAGTCTATCAGTACCTAATACTAATACTCCTTCGTATAATACTTCTAGTGACCTAGACATTTTACCATACTTAGCTTCTAACTCTTCAATAGGTGGATCAAATTGATCATCTCTTGCAATAATCTTTGATGCTCCAGTAGCTGTTTCTTTTACTTTATATACTTCATTCATATAAGTTTTATAGTTGAAGTATAATAATTGTATTGTATTAGAATCTGAATTATCGTAATTAGATATTGTTCTATCAAAGAAAGAATTGTTTTGAAAACCTTGCTTTGTAATATCTTCTAAATCTGCTGTAGTAAGTTCAGGGAATTGTAATTTAAGTTCGTTTATAGGTACAGCTTTTATTTCTCCTACATAATATATGTCATCAAAATATGGTGACTCTGTGTAAGAATAAATAAGATTAGCAGGATCAACGTATTCAACTTTAATACCTTCTGACTTATTAAACGTATTCTTAGCAGCGCCAATACCTAATGTTGTAATATCATATATACATCTTCTCTTAGTAAGATCATATCTATTACCATCAAATATTGTGTTTATAGCAATCTCTTCTGCAATTTCTACACCTTGCTTATAACTAAGTTGCATGTAAATATCAAGCTCTTCAATAGAATCCGGTAATTTCTCTGGATCATTCTCAAACAAGTTTACACCAAATTGTTCTTTAGCAAAGTTATTTAGTTCTTTTGTTTGCATATCACGGATTATAGATTCCATGAATGCAGTACGTTTACTTACGCCATAAGGATCTTGAGAATAAGCTTTTATATCAAACGCTCTATCAGATATTCCGTTAACAACAATATCTACGAACTTTGGTATAATTGGTACTGGTTTCCAATCTAAATTAAGATAAGATAAATCACCATTTATAGATAATTCATCTTTATACTTTTGAATAGATTGTTCTCCTCTAGCATATAACCTTAGTCTATGGAAAGCACTTTGATTATTTCTAAATCTAGTTGTACCTGAACTAGCCTTAAACCATTCGTCCTGTATTGCTCTACCTACTTTAAGCCCATATTCAAATGACATCTTTTCTTGGTCACTAGCTATTTGGCTTGGAAAAAAACTTTTTACAACTGACTCAGCCATATTATTTTATTATTTGTGATGTTGAACCGCTATTGGTATATCTAGCGATTGTTAAATTTAATTTTTTTCTTTCCACTTCTGCTGATGGATGATACATATTCTTGTTACAAGCCATGATAGCTAAACCAGAACTTATAGTAGCATCAAATTTTGTTCTATTATTTACGTCAAACCTTGACCAATCATTTAATGTTTCATTGAAGTACATGTCTCCATATTCTCCATCATCTTTAATACCTACGTATTTTTGTATGTAACTTTCTATTGCCGCAGCGTGAGCTTGTTTTATATCTTCACTAGAGTTAGGCATTCCACCTATTTCTTTTTCTGTAGATGATAACTTTGCCCATAATCTATCCGGTCTATTCATAGAGTAACCTCTATATCCTCTTCTCTTAAAATAATATAATAACCTAGGTTTGTTATTCTCTGCTAATATTGGCATACCGTAAAATATACAAGCCATCAATACATCTTCAAAGAATATCTCAGCTGTCTGAGGCCTAGCTATATATTGTAAGAAAAATGAATTAGGCGGAGCGTCTTCCATAGAAAACTTAGTTAATCCATGCAATGCACCTTTAGATCCTTTACCATCTGTTGTTCCTGATATATCATAACTATCACAACCAAATGCTCCAACGTGTTCATTACCAGGATATTTAATCCCATTCCTAATAGATTGACTATTCTGTAAATTACGAGGAGGAACCCAAGTAACCAAGAATCTTCCTGATTCATTTGGACTGAAAACAACCTTGCTGTCTTTTATTCCATTCTCCCAAGCAAAACTACCTCTAGTAATAACATTACTAAATCTAAGGTCGCTATTGTAATCTATTTGTTCGTATATTTTAGCTAAGTTAAATATACTGCTTTTTGTTTCATCTCTGAATGCATGTTCTTCTGTTCTTGGAAACTGTCTATATAATTCATTCAAAGCATCCTGGTCTCCTTTTAAACCATCAACCTCATTGTTCCAGTGTTCTATAACACCAATCTCAATAATGTCGCCTTGTGGGCTTAAAACATTTGTCTTAGGAGTATCAAATACAGGATGTCCGTATTCATCAATAAAACCTTCATAGTTCCATTCCATTGGTATAAAAAGAGAATATAGTCCAGATCTAGTTTGACCATTCCTATTTCTTTTTGTTACGTCTGAATTATAGTATAAGTCTTTATAGTTTTCACCACCTTTATCCAAGGCGTTAGATGTACTACCCATCATACACTTACCAATAATCCGGCTTCCTAATCTTAAACAAGTTTTTGTAACACGCCAGTTGTTTAGAATATTATCTGGTTTCAACCATTTAGCGGACTCGTCATGAACAAGTAGCTGCAATTTCTCACCATCATAAGCATTATCTCCAGTATTCTTCCAGTCAATAGTCGTATCGAGTCCTTCAAGTATCTCATTTCTATCTTTTGACTGTATTGATTTTTTAGTTAATCTAGATGCTGGTATACGGTAAGCTAATTCGGTTTTTGGTCTATCCATACCATCTTGAATTGGTTTGAAGAAGAATGGATAATTCAATGATATTGGTACAACTTTATCTGTAAACATTTTCTTAGCATCGGATCCAGACTTAGAAAGTATTCCAAATCTACCATCACCAGTTATTGTTGCTAAGTTTACTGTTTCACCAGATGCCATAAAAGAAAATCCGGAACGTCTATTTTTTAAATAGCACATACCGTAACTTCTACTATCAGCTTTGCAAGCTTCCCAAAATATAAAAAATAATCTATTTGATTCCCGAAAGTCTGGTGGACCAACATCAATCTTAGACCATTGTAAGTACATATAATGTGTACCGGTAATATAAGTATTAACGTTTTTATTTTTAAACCAGTGACCGTCTTCGCGGCGTTTAAACTCTTCATCTATATAGCCTTCCCATTTGTCTTTAAAGCTATCTGGATATTCTCGCCAGTCAAATATACTCTTTATATTTTTTAGCTCCTTAGGATAGTCCGAAACAGTCCATTTATTATTTTTGTTCTCAACAACAGATGGTGCTTTTGGCAATGCTATTTTTAAATTTTGTATTTGGTATATTTCACCAATTTGACCAGTCTTACTAATGACTACTACATCATGTTCTTTATCATACCCATAAACCCATTTCTTGTTCTTATTGAGTCTTGATATAGTTGTAAGTTTTATTGGTTCTATTATTTTATATAAACTTTGCTCGTACATCATTTTGATCTCCTTTCTGCAAAGCCTTTGAATGCTGCTTTATCTAAATCTTCTCTAGGTCTATCTTCCAACATATTGTCTTCTTCTTCAATTCTAGATAGTATTTCAAAAGCATCGAATATAGCTAACTTCTTTGTAGCAGCTGCGTTCTTAAGTTTATCAGCTGACAAATCTTCTTCACCGTTATTTAGAATAGCTTCCTCCGCAACCTTTATAAGCTCTAATACAGCTTTATGTCCAGCTAGGATTATATTCTTCTTCGTCTCCTTTACATTCATATTTTATTGAAATTAAATTTGTGGGTACTCGGTACAACCTCTGCCCTTCAACTACAAACTCATATTCGCTGCCAGGTACAAAACCTACTAATGAACCAGCCGTTATATTATTCTTTATAAGGCTTTCATCAACATATTTTATAAATCCAACTAATGGCATTTCATGATCTGTAGTAAATATATTTTTTGATTTTATTGGTTTTACAAAACAATAACCTTCTGGAGCAATCCATTCACCATTGTGTTTGTATAAGAATATCTGATCTTTTTCAACAAAGAAAGTTGACTCATCATAATATGCTTTACCATTCTTTTCTACGCCTCGTATATCACTAAATCTTCTAAATATATTGTGATGAACTATTACTTCATCTCCAACACTTATATTAGTTTCAGTTGCGAGCGGTATTCCTTTTACGATGCCATGTCGACCAACATACTGATGGTTTTGTAACTCAGTATTTAATATTAACGTACCTTCGTTGGTTTCCTTAGTATTGTTATACCTACCTTCTTTTGGCTCAACTATAAAACTGAAAACGCTTTGCATTAGTAATCTAGGTTATATTCAACGGATATTGCCATGTTCTTATTAAAATCTTTCCACGGCACAATCTCTTCATTCTTCTTTATGTATATAGAGTACTTATCTTCCTCTTCTATGATATTACTAATGACATGGCCGCCATACACTTCTTGTCCTATGGAATAGTGCATGGCGTCTGTCTTATAGTCTCTACCTATACTTATCTTACGAACTAACTTCATTGCTAGCTTCCTTAAGATCTCCTGTATTAATATCTACAACGACATCTCCGTATTTTGCTTTTAGGTCTCCTTGTAAAGATTCTAATGTAGTAGAGATACTACCAATTCTATGTAACATTTGATGCTTCTGTATTTCAAGATCTCCAACCTTAATTTGGACGTTATTGAATTCAGTAACTAATGTTTGCAATTGTGTTAATTCTTCTTGCGTAATCTTTGTGGATTTCTCCATTGTTTTAACTTTTCCCATTGTATTTAATTTGATTGATATTACTATATAAATTACCTGTTTGTATGGTATCTTAAGATTATGCCGTATAACCTATTTTGCTATTTCAAAGTGCATCCAGTCATAGTTCTTTTCTCTACCAAGCGATATAAAACCATTAGCATAGAATATGTCTATCATCTTTTTGTATTCTGGTCTTGCGAATCTGGCTGTCTTACTAGTTTCCTTTAGTTGGTTTCTTTCAGGATCCAAATCTACTGCAACTCCCCATGAATGCTTTGATAATTCAGTACCTCCACGCATTGTTCTAAAGTTAAAACAACCACCAAACCTGTCAATACCAAGCTCCTGTATTTTCTCTAAACCATAAGCCTCTAATATCTGATCGAATACTTTCTTAAATTTGTCAGCTACAAGTTTATGACATGACATCTTTTTAGTTGTCTTAGTCATATCCCAAGCTAACTTCATAGGATAAGGCAATTCGATTGTAGTTAAGAAATTTGGATTAGCACTTGGCACTCCGTACTTCTTGTTTAACTGTGCAGTGGTTAGCATATTACTTTACTAATTTATGTGCAAACAATTTAACAATAGTATTAACAGATACGAATTTAGCAATAAATCTTAATACAGCTCCTGCATCAGTTGTTGCTTTAGATTCGCTATATTTCTTTGCAGCTTCATCTAACAAGTTTGTAATCTCTACCGGAATTTTTTTCATAATAATTTTTATTAGTTGTTATCTGTATCTATAAGGTCAGATATGTCCTTCTTTATTTTTTTCACTGTAACATATAATTCTTTTACAGTATCATAAATACTTTTACCAAACTTCTTTACGTATGTTTCGTTTATACTTTTTATTTCGTTAGCTATAAATGTAAATGATACAACCTTCGTTCCAAGCAATGTAACACCAAATACCGAGCCATTTCCAATGAATAAATAGTCACATCCAAACGCTAAAATTATAGATCCTAGATAAAAGAATATCTTTGGAGCTATATTAAAGAATTTATCACTTGTTAAACTTTTCATTCCATTACCGGTTGTGTAAGCAACATACATTGCAAATACTGTGTCTGCTAGTATCATAATTCCCATTAATAATAGGAACCCAAATATAGGCGTTAAAAATGTTGTTATAGATATAACCAATCCTGAAATGAATGTTCTAATTGTCATAGCGCGAAATTTAAAAGCGTTCGCTTATTACAGGATTATATTCTATCGTTGGTAAATCTTTTACCCATAAAAAATCCTCATTCAAACAATAATTTACTTCTTCAACTGAAATAAACCAATTACCATTTGCATCTAGAGTTGGGTTAAAATATTGTACACTATCATATGTTTTACCAATTAAAGATTCTTTTTGTTCTGTTGTTAATTTGTATACTTCCATAATTAAACTTGCCTTGATAATGTTGTTTGAAATGTTTGTACTGCAGTATAAAAATTAGCTGCTTCTGTATCTGTCAATCCTGTATCTATTGAAGAAAATGAGCACTCTACATTTGTTAAATCCCCGTACCCATTAACCCTGGCGATTTGTAAAGTTGAAGCAGTTCTAGCAACAGAGGCTGCTGCTAAATTATACGCTATTGTTCCGTTTCTATAAACTTTATAACCTGTAGATACTATCCTTGTGTTATGATAAAAACCTCTAGTTCCTGCAAATTGCGTACCTGTGGTCTCAGCGTTATTATTTGCGATATAATCAGTTCCAGCATAATCAACAAAAAAAGATAATTCGTTTGTACCAGCACCACCACCCATTAATGCTCCTTTATTTGGCGCAATTGGTGTTTTGAAATCTCTAGTATAATATGAAATACCAGCATTATTTAAAGTTAAATCAACATTAGGTACTAAAAATGTATCTGCATAACCTGTACTTCCACTTGGTTTTGCCCCCGTTATAGAATGAGTCCAACCCCCAATAAATGACAATCTAAAAGCAGCATTCAAATCTCTCGGGTCTTTTAAATTGAATTTATGAGTATTTGCAGTTCCACCTACCATTGGATAAATAGCTTTCATTTTACTCCAAATACCATAAGTCTTTAGATCACTAACCAATTTATCTACTGCACTTATTTGAATTGGATTAGTTATTACCGCAGCCGTTATAAAAGCCTGCGCGTCTGGATCAAAACCGCTACCTTTTTTCATCGAACTAATTAATGAATAATACATTATGCTTCCTGATTTAATCCAACAACATCAAACTTTGTATCAGTAGAATTCCAAATCATACCTAAATACAATGTTTTATTTATCACAGTTGTTGTTGGCAAAGCTATACCTATTGCTCTATAGTTTGTTCCAAAAGCAATACTTCGAGCTGTCCCGTTATCTTTTATTCTTATCATTAAAGACTGTCCTTGTATCATTGTACCTGTCGGATTAGCAATTGTTAAACCTGCAGCCTGAGCCGTAATAACAACCAAATCATTTGTACTTGTTGGTGTAACCGTTGAAGAACTTCCAACGGTTTGTACTGTAGGGTTTAAATCTAATTGCCCTCTTGATATTAGTTTAATTGATTGCATATTATAAGTAGTAATTAGCTTTTATTGATGAATCCATATTGTCGTAAAGTATAGGTGTCATTGTAGATATAAAATTTGCTAAGTCATCTGTTGCCTCAGTTAAATTGGCATATACTTTACACGTACCAATGTAATTAACTATTGCAGTATTAATTGGTCTTAATATTACGTTAACCTCGTTATCATCCAAAATAACGTTCTCGCTTTGCAAAATAAATTGTTCCATATTATAAAGAGTAAACGCCTAGTGTTAATAAATCAAACTGTCCCGTATTGGTAACTCCCGCACCCATACAACGAGAGGCAAAGAAATTCAAACCTTGAGTATGCAATGGTAAATTTGTAGTTATAATGCCAAATGAGCTTGCTCCAAGTTCTTTGTTTGTAACAATGTATTTAACCTCCGTAGTACCTGGTCGATTATATAACTCTACCGAATAAACCGTTGTTAATGCTGCTCCAGCCGTTCTATTTGCCGGGAAATTTGAACCTAAATCAACTTTTGTTGCTGCCCCTGTAGCGTCATTATAATATACTTGTAACCAAGCATCTCCAGCATCAGAACCAACGCCAATTATGTTTGTTAATGAAGAGACCAAAACAGAATCACTGTAAGTTAAATCAGTAGTTTGGCCAGCCATTCCATAAAATTGTCTACATCCACTTCCGTATGCAGTATCAGATATGTAGAAATCACATACATACTTAAAACCGCCACCCATATACCATAACAGAGCTGAACCCCTCATTCCTGTATATCTACCAGCAGAAACAACACTTGCATAAAATCCTTTACGTATTTGTTTTGCAGCAAAATTTGTAGAGGCAACTGATCTTGCGGCAACTGAGGCACTAGTTGAAACAGTTACACCTCCACTTACAGTGTCGGTTGTTGAGTTATTTGAAAAGTTCACACCTCTGAAAGTTTCGTTGCCTACCATTGCAGGAATCCACGGATCGATACTTGGAATGTTTAATACAGTCCCTTCAAAAGTAGCTAATCCACCATAACCACTAGTTGTTAGTGTAATTGGTTCTTGTTTATTTTGAAAGTATAAAAAATCAGTTCCGTATAAATAACCATCTTGTCCAGAATTTGCTGGTGGCATACTTAAAGTTCTATTAGCACTTAAATCACCACCTCCTGTTAATGGGGCTGTGGTTGATATTGTTCTTGTAGTTGGAACTTTATTTGTTAAAAAAGTATCTACTTGTGCCTTTGTATAATATTCTAAAACTCCAGCAGTTGTTGGTGTATAAAGGATATTTACTTTATCAGGTAGTCCATTCACTATCTCTAGTGTACCTATTATTGTTAATGTTGTACCAACAAAAGAATACTGAGAACTATTAAGTTCTTGACCATTAACGAATACAGCGTAAATATAACTAGGTGTACCCGCTAAAGTGAAACTTTGAGAGCTTGTAAAAGTAAATTCTTCTCTTGTTAAAGCTACACCAAGTACCAAATCACCAGAACCTAAAACGTTGTTACCGTTAATTGTTTTAATGTTTGTACCTGAAACTAAAGCATCTTGTTTGCTATTGAATGTACTCCAATTTTCCAAACTTAAAGCACCTCTACTTGTTGCACTTGCAGTTGGTAAGTTAAAAGTATGTGTATCTCCTGAAGAAGATATTCCAAAATCAGTACCCGCAGTTCCTGTTGCAAGATATTGAACTTGAGAAGTCAATCCATTTAGTCCGGTTAATCCTGTAGAAAATGTAGTTATAATTTGAGATAGATGACTATTCTCAGTATGCATTGTTATAGTTCTTCCACTATGCAAAACGTAAAATCTTACTGCAAGTCTATCTGTTAAAAGTAATACTGTTGGAGGAACCGCTAAAGCTGTAAAATATAAATCAATTGATGTACCTCCTGTAATGTTTTCAGGTGTTGCAGAATTTGATGCAATTAAAGTAAATGTAGCCCCATCATATTTATATAATTCAATATAAAACTGCGGAGTACCTCCTCCTGAAGAAGCACTAAAATATGTTTCAAAATTCCAATTACCTCCAGGTATTGACAATTTATTTGGGTCTCCTGCGTCTGTAATAAATTGAGTTATATAGCCATCAGCATTTATGGTAAAGTCAGTTCCTGTTCCAATAACAGGAGTGCCATTTATTCCTTTATAAGCTGCGCCACCTATAGTACCTTGTGAAACGCTACCATTCAAGTAGTAAGACACAGACGCTCCTCCGCCAGTCGATGTTGGAAAATTTGCTAAAGTTCCATCTCCACGAACGTATTGAGAAGCAACTCCTGCACCTGTTACTGCAATATCGCCAGTAGTTGTTATCGGACTATTTGAAACGCTAAATGCACTAGGCATTGTTAATCCAACACTAGTCACACTTCCTCCTGTCGCTATTTGTACGTATACAGTACCTGTCCATCTATATATAAAACCTGTATCTAAAGTAACGTATATTTTTCCTATTTCTCCAGTTACTGGCAAAGCAGCGAAATTAGCAACCTCTACAACGTCATCTACATAAGATGGTAATTGTGATGCTGGTACTTTACCACCAACTAAATCTGCCTTCAATGCTAATGCGTCAAAAACACCATCAGATGAAACAGCATTGCTGCTCCCATCAGTTGGAATTGAGTCTATAGTTGGATAAGCTATTTGTTTTACATTGCCAGATGAATCTCTAAGTAGTATAGAATCAGATGTTGCACCAGCAGTTGGTTCGGTTTGTATTAATAATTGCCCATTTGCTTTTACTGTAAATTTTCTTGTAATAGAAGCAAATGCTGGTCCTGTTAATACACTAACATCATTACCATCAGTAGAACCTACGAAGACTTCTTCTGTTCCTAACAAGCCCCCTTTTCCAGCAAGTAATGGTACAAAGTAATTAGGCCCGAACTTTGCTGTAAATATATTTTTTATATATGAATTTGTATCTATACCAACTCCATGGCTAACAACCGCAGCGTTACCCGTATTGGTGTTTATAGCTGTATATCCAACACTACCATTAAAGCCTCTATTAAAATAGAATCCATTAGAGTTTACGTCTAACGGTTTAAGTCTATCTCCTATATTTGCATCTATATTTGCTGATGTAAGATATTGAGTAGGTAAGTCAGTAGTAACTGCTAACGTGCCATTTTTATTAGGTAAATATAATACTCTATCTTCGGTTAGCGCTGATGGTAATACTAAAGCCACATTACCACTACCATCTGAAGAAGTTTCTCTTAATTCAAAAGATCCACCGTATCTTAAAGTGCCACTTTGTAAAATTGAAAAAATACCAAGCTTTGCTAAATAAGCGGCGCTGTCTGGTATATCTGCCGAGTTCACAATTAATCCACTTTCTGATATGATTTCTGTTATTGTTGTATTGCCTACGGTAGTTACATCTTGTAATGAAGGTGTGGTAGGCACATCTGCTGTTGTAGCTATTGTATAACTACCTGCTGCTTTATTTGGAAATTCTAATACAACATTTGGGTTTGTTACATTTGTGTTTTTAAACTTAGATTCTTGAGAACCATTCCCCATACCAATTATACCATCAGCACTTAAAAAAGAATATTTATTAGTTGATAATTCTTGGGTAACTATATCACCAGGCATAATTGTGCTGGTGTATGCAATATTTTCTACTATTATATTGTTATCAGTAGTATTACCTATATCGGTAACACTTTGTAAATCTTGTGGTGCTGTAGCAGCTCCGGAGTATACTGCGAAAGCGTAAAACTTATCAAACAACAATGCACCATGATTCTCTTGGATTTCAAAAGTGGCATCGTAAAAATCTGGTTCAAATTCAGCGGGGTCTAAACTTAATAACTTGTAAACTCCAAAATTATTAACATCATCAACCTGAGCAAGGATTACATTCTTGTCTACTAACGTTTGTAAATAATCTAATACATTATTGCCTGATGAAGCGAATCTACTGAACCTAATCGTTGTTAACGAGTTGAAGGCGGTATTTACACCACCTCCACTCGAAAAACTAATAGTACCAGGATTTCTACCATGAGATAAATCTGTCTGGAAAAAAAAGTTATTTTGTCCTGCAATTGCTATTGCACTTGTATTGTTTAGAAAATTGGTGATACCTTCAAAAGTGAAGTTTTTTGTTACACCCCCGCTAGAGTCAGTCCCAATAAATTTATCTTGTGCTGTGACATTTTGATCTATATTGTATGTACTTATTCTAGCCATTATATTTCTATTGTATTATTTTTTACACATCATCTTAGCCGGTGCTTTTGCAACTACTTTTTTCGTTACTTTAGCTTTAGCTGGCATTGCTGACTTAGTCATCATTTTGTTAGGCATTGCTTTTTTCATAGGTGTTGTTATTTATTTTTGTTAAAATTATATCCTGATTTAGATCCGAATCCTTTCATGCCAAAATTTGATTTCTTCATTTTCAAAGGAGTTTCTTCTTCCATCATTTTCTCTCCTCTTGTAAACTTAGATTCAGCAGTTGGCGCACTTTGAGCAGGTTTAGCCATGCTGCTTTTATAATCAGAAGGCTTTGCTCCTAATACAGAGTTTTGGTTAGCCATCATAGTCTTAAACTTATCCGATGCTTTTGTGACATTAGTATCAGAGTTTGGTGTATTCGATTTTTCAGACGAAGTAGAACTAGTCGCTTCTTTAGTAGTAGTTCCAGCTGCTACGTCTCTTCTTTTGGCTTGCTCTTCTGGAGACAATATAACGTCTTGTCCTGCTTTTTCAGTTTTTGTTACTTCTTCGTAATTATTTGTTTGACCAACATTTCCACGTCTTGCACCTTTTAAGTTCTGATCCATTTGCGTAGTAGTAGCTTCCCCTGGTCTTTCAACTTCTTGTCTAACTTGGGCTTTGTTTAGTTCGCCTTGGCCTTCTTTTCTTTTCCTAGATTGTTCTACATTAGAAGAAAAATCTTTTCCAAATCTATCTAAATTGCTATTAGTTTGATCTTTGGTTTTACCGTGTTTGAATTCATACTTAGCTGCTTTTCTCTCGGCAGATGACATTTTATCCCACTCAGCAGAATTTTTCATTGATCTCCAATCGCGTCTAAGTTCTTGTCTACCCATTTGACGTTCTTGTCTTTTAACAATCTTTTCACGTCTATTTTGCTGACGTTGTTCCCAAGGATGGAATGTACTAGATCTGGTTCCGGTTTTACCTTCTGTTTTATCTAGTGTAACCTTCTCCTGTGTTTTAGAAGCATCTTCAGCTGATGTTTTGTCTGATGGGTATTTAGCAGCGGCTTCTTCAGCTTTCTTATCTTGAGCATCCCATTCAGCTCTTTTTCTTTTGTTATATGCGGCTAAGCTGGCATCAGAACCTTTCCATGCTGATCTTGGTTTTTTAGTTCTATTAGCTCTACCTGGAACTGTAGAAACTTTTGAACCCTCTGCAGATTTTTTTACAGATCTAACTTCTGTTCTAGTTAATGTAGCAGCTTTATTACCAACTCTAACAGGTTCAGTAGTTGCACTGGCACTAGCTTTTTTTTCGTCTTCTCCATATTTCAATGGTGACTTTTTATACGATTTTTCCACGTTTTATATATTTTTATTAAAGACCTGTTAATGCTTTTACAGCCAATTTTTTGGTTTCCGGTGTAGCAACCTCTTTTGTATCAATTCCTGAAGTGTCTGCCATCTCTGGTAATCTAGGTTTTTCTTTAGGCTCTTTCATGCTAGCCTTCTGTCTTTGGTCTGCTCTTATTTCATCCGACGCTTCTTTGCGCCCTTCAGCATAATGCCCAGCAACATCCACAAATTTCTTATGGACTTGAGCACTGTTAGCAACCAATTCAGATCCAGACATCTTTAATGGTGATCTAGTTGCTTTATGTGTTACAGGTAATGATTTCATATATGTTATTTTTTTGTGTTCTTATATATCTCATTTTCCCAAGGTAAAGCATGAGCACCTTCATTCATAG
>Ga0181346_1000318_pt1 | contig 20464 bp, 18 predicted proteins | sample Su13VDMM15DN_FD_130100 | JGI IMG/M metagenome (GOLD analysis project Ga0181346, IMG submission 130100) | Freshwater viral communities from Lake Michigan, USA - Su13.VD.MM15.D.N | ecosystem: Environmental > Aquatic > Freshwater > Lake | place: USA: Michigan | collected 2013-07-15 | reverse complement strand
CGCCCAGCAAAAAGGCTATTTCGAGGGACTGTTTCTTGAAGGTCAGGCCTACGCTGAAAAGCACGACTTCAAGCAGATCAACGAGATCCATCGGGCTGCGGCTGTCTGGCTTGGCGTCGATGCTAAGTGGGTTGCCAACATTGGCGAACAGCATAAGGGCTGGAAAGAATGCACGGCGTGCTTCGAGAAGATCAACGCGCTGGCCACGATCTGCAAGGTGTGCCGGTCGGTTCAGCCCGACTTCAATGCCTCCCCGGTTGCTGAACAGGAAGCGCCCCGCAAGGCTGGACGCCCCCCCATCGCACCCCCCTTGAAGCCTGTGTTCGCGTAAACGAACATGGTCAATACGGTTTCGGAAGTCTTCAATACGGCAAGGGCAATGTTGCAAGGTGGCGACACCTCTGCGTCTATTGGATTTTCCAATACGCAGATGCAAAACTTTTTTAACGTCGCCTACCCGGAACTGTGGCAGATCATGGCGCAGGCTCAATCGCCGCGTGTGCGTCGGGAGTTTTTCTACGTAGTCCCGGCGTACACCAGCTACGTTGACCCAATTGCTATCGGCGTCACCGACATGGCCGAGCCGGAAGAACTGTTTGAGAGGGGCGATTTGGCCTCAGTTGCGATCTCGACCGCTTCGACCGCATCTCCTATTCTCATAACGCTGGCGACTGCACTTTCACCCGCAACTAATACCGATGTCACGGTGAGCGGCGTAGCATCGACGTTCGCGCCGTGGGGCCGCTGGTTCTGGACCAACGTGAGCACTACCACCGGAACGCTCAACGGGTCCGTCTCAGACGGCGTGGCGGGCACTGGCGGGTATCTGGTAACCACCAGCAACCGCTTTGTGCCAATGGCTCCGCGCCGTGACGAATGGACCGACCGTCCTTTGTCAAACAGGCTGATGGACTGGGGATGGCAAGACAACGTTTTTCAGTTTCGCGGTGCCAATCAGGACGCACAGATTCACTGCTATTACTGGGCATCTGGCACGCCTCCCACCAACGTCAACACGACGTTAAACATTGATGACTGCATGGCGTTTTTGGCAACGCGAGTGGCTGGCTTGGCGGCTGAATCTCGGGGATGGTACACGATGGCCGACAGGTTAAACATTCGTGCCCTTGGTCCGAAAGGTGAAGCGGACGGGTCCGGCGGCTTGCTTCGGGCGTTTCTCAATCTTCAAGTTCAAAACCTTCAGCGCAGCATTTTCATCAAGCCAATGTTCCGGTCGAAGCTGGGGCTTGGCACCGGAATGGGAGACTACCCATACGGGCAGCAGTCCTGATCTAGTCATCAAAGTTTTTGTACCGCATCGGGTGGCGGCATTCGCCCGAACAAAGGAGCAACATCATGTCTTTCAGCATTTGGCCTGCCCTTAAGGCACCGTTCAACAAGGTTCTCGGATCTGGTTTGTACAGTGGGCCTGCTGCCGATATCGCAGTTGATAACGGTTATCAGGAGTACGCTTTCAACGCAGCCGGGACCGCAGTCCCTGTACGCATTCCAGCCAGAACGGCGGATGCGGCTACTGACCTTAACAACCCGAACGGGGTTTCAATTACCGGGCCGCTTTCGCAAGGATCAAAAACCGTCACCTTTAACCTGACGGCTAACGGCTCTCTTGGCACCCAGACGTTCTTCATCGCCGACAACATCTACACGATTACAAACATCACCTACTCTGCGAAAACGCAGGGAACCGGCACCCTGACGTGTAACGTGACGAAGGACACCGGGACTCTGGCTCCGGGCGCTGGCGTTTCGCTTCAGTCCGGCACGTTTAACTGCGTCACTATCGTCAACAACACGGTCACGACCGGAACGCTTACTTCGACCACTGCTGATCTCACGACCGCCGTTGGCGACCGCCTGGCTATCCTGTTTACGGGAACCGTCAGCACGCTTGCAGGCGTCACCGTGACCGTCACGATGACCCCCAACGCAGCCAGCGATACCGCCGTCTACTTCTGCAATCTCAACGCCGACATCAAGACCCAGACGTTCCAGATCGCTAACCGCGACCGGGTCATTACAGGCGTGAAATGCATCTACAAGACTGCATTCGCTGCGGCTGTGACTATCGACGTTACCAAGGATACTGGCACGACAGCGGCTGGCGCTGGTACGTCAATCCTGACTGCTGCAATGGCGGGAGATAGCACGGTAAACACCGTTATTACGCCGACCCTCGCAACTTCCGCGGCTACGCTCAAACTTTCTGGCGCTGCCGGCGACCGTCTTTCCGTCAAGTTCTCGGCTACCACCACGGGCGTCGGGGTTTGCGTTATTGTGACGTTTGCGCCGATTGCAGCAGAAATGGCTGTGACGTATCAATTGGCGCTTAACGCCCAGCAGCAGATCGCGCAGAACTTCTTTACCGCCGACCGGGCGTATGAGGTTGTTGATGCGTCCTGCGTGTTTGATGTTGCGGCGGGTGGCGTTTCTACTCTTGCCGTAACCATCGACAAGGGGACGGCAACACCTGGGGCAGGCAGCGTAGTGCAAACTGATAACTCCAGCGCCGGGTTTAACCTGAACTCGACTGCAAGGACGGTTCAGTTTATGACTCCGGCAACTCGCCACCTGCGTTTTCTTTCTGCTGGTGATCGCCTTGGTTTACTTCCAGCTGGCTTGGCGCAGAGCACGTCTCTCGTCGCCATCACCGTACAGCTTCGGCCCATGTAACAAAGGGCGGGGTCGTGTAACAGCGGCCCCGCCACTTCCTCTACAAACAATAAACTTATGGCATTCTTGAGTGACGCACAGGCGGTCGAACTTGCAGATTTTAACGGAGCCTGGATTCCGTCTCCATCGCTCATCGACCCGACAAAAATTGCCATAAACAAAGCCCGTCTGGCTCGGAACGTGTCATTCTTCGGCCAAAACGTGGCCACCAGGTACGGCTATTCCGCAGTGTTCAACCCGTCCGCATCGGTCACGTCGATGATTAACTGGCTGTTCCTCAACGGGACAACGCCAGCAAACTACCTTGCGTTCTACGTGCCGGGTACCGGGGTTAGAATTGCCAACCTTGCATCACCAACGGCCAGTACGTTGATCGCAGAAACGACCGGAACTACGGCCTCGCTTTGTTCTCTCGGAAAGCAAATGTACGCCGGGTTCATGGACGCCAACGGTATTGGCGTAGCACCGGGCAAGGTATGCGCGTTTGGCGGGACGGCAGAGCCACTGTTCGCTGCCCCAATCGCTACCGTGCCCACTATGTCAGAAAGTGGTTCCCTCACAAATACTACTCCCGGAGTCAAAAAATTTGGCTACCTGATTCAAACCAGCAACGGATTCATTACGCGACCGTCGCCTGCGCCATTGGACGTTTTTACTCCCGTCAGCTATACATCTTTGGGCGGCATCATCGAAATGTCGATCTCACCTCCATCATTTGTGTGGCCAACGTATGCGGTTAAGGTAGCGATGATTGCAACGACGACAGCGAACCCAAACCGTTACTTTATTGTCCCGTCACCATCGGGACCGGGTAATAGCGCCTTTGTCCCGGTATCCGCAGTTGCTCCTACTAACATCTACATGTTCGGTTGCTCGGATTCGTATCTTACCGAAAACGGCATTGACGCTACGCCATACCTGACGCAGTTAAGCCAGACCGTCTCATTAACGGCTCCCATCAACCCGTCTGTTATTGCTCCATACGGCCAACGTCTTGCTTATCAGTGCCTTGATTCGGCTGGCACGCCCGTGACGTACTTCTCGGATTCATCGCAGCCGCAATCCCTGAACGCTGCTAATTCCGCAGTGTATCTTCCAGGCAACCTTTCAACTACGACCGGGTTTGCATTGCGCGAGACGTTCTATATCCTTGGGCCGCACTGGACTTACGCAGTCACTGATTCTAACGACACTCCTTCAACGTGGGCGCAGCCACAACTGGTAGACGGCGCTATCGGCGCTATCGGGCCGTTCTGCGTGTCCCTTAACGCAACGATGAACTTTGCGTGGGTCGCCGACGAAGCAGGTCTGTATCTGTTTCAGGGTGGCTCGTATTCGTCGCGTCCGGTGTCGTATTGGCAAACGACAGATTGGCAGCGAATCAACTTTGCAGCCACGACCAAGATTCAGGTTGTAGATCACAAGTCAAACCAACGGGTTGTCGTTCTAGCTCCGCTCGATGGAGCCTCAACGCCGACTCATCAACTCACGTTCGACTACTCTCTCGGGCTTACCCCAGAACTCATTCAGTACTCGATTAACTCCATTGCTTCCTATTCTTCAGGGGCAATTGCAATGGTTCAGAACAATACGACGAAGCACGTAGAGCCGTGGCTTGCTCCGTCCAGCTCGGCGTACAGCATTATCCGCGAGAACGACGGGACAGAAGCAAACCCTTATCGGGACGTATCGGCTGCGATTGATTCGGCCTACGAGTACGCTCCTTTGCCGCGTGGCTTTCAGGGCAACGTCATCATGCACCACGGCTTGCAGATCCGCGTTCGCGGGGCTGGTACGGCTACGCTGACGATGTACTCAGTCGATCAGGTGGTTTCTGCTGGGCCATTCAGCCTGACGCTGGCAACCGCTCCTGATGCTGAAATTCTTCAGCGGTTCTTCATTCGCAGCGAATACGCTTCAGGGCGGATGGCGACGAACGCAGTAGATGAGTGGTTTAACCTTGCACGAATTGACCACTACTTCACGCCGGGGAGTCCTTCAAGGTAACGACATGGCTGAAAGCAAGTTTGGCAGATTCGGCGATGCAAAGTTTCAAGACGACAGGATATATGACCCCAAGGACTTCACTGGAAAGTTTGACACTACAATTCCACCAGAGAAGAAAGCCGCCTTTGGTGAATGGGTCAAGGCTCAAACCAAATCTACGGGTAAATCACCACTTAACGACCAATACGATTACGACGTAAACGGGTATTTTCTTTCAGGACAGGGGGCTGATGGTCGGGGCCACATGACCGATCAATTCAAGAAGCCAAACCATCCAACGTTTAGCGACGAAAGCCAGTGGAACGGCGTTCAGGGCTATGTTGGGGGGAAGTGGGGCAATGATAGCTATACTCCCTCCAGCACAAACCTTGAAATGGCAGGCGGCAAAAAAGCTCTCGACGATTACTTCCAGAGGACAGAGCCGCAGATAAAGCTGATGCCTTCGGCTTCATTGCCCGTAGCTACTGGCCGCAATGGGCAATACCGGATATCAGACCTCACTAACAAGGCAGCTAGATAATGGGCCTGAACGCCACAGTTCGCAAGCTATTGACCCGCAACCCCGGTAGTTCTGCAATTGACGCAGCCAGGGTCCGTAATTCAGCTCAGGTGTCGCCTACTGACGTGGCAAACAGCATTACCTCAGTACAGCGGCAGATTGATGCTGTGGTGACCGTGGCGCTGGCAGATCAGACAGTCAGTGACCCGATTACTGTCAGCGGCGAAGATGGGGGGCAGATCGGGTGGATCGGCACGGTAGTTGAGAATGCTGTTTCCTATCTGGGCATGTGGTTTCAGAACTTCTGGCTTGGCGGAACGAGTCCGGCGACCGCGCAAATCTACTCCGACAGCATTGGCGACGTGTTCATTGACGGCGTAGAAATCGTCAACACGCTGTTTGAGTTAAACCTTAACGGCGTTACAACCAGCATCGAGAACCTGAATAGCGCCGTTGGCGTGCTCTCTATTAAGTCGCTCAGTAACAGTACGTCATACTACTCAGGTGCAACGCCTACTGGCTTTGAGCTTCTGGACAATCTTGGCAACTCGCTTGGATCGCTGCGCTCAAGCGGCGCAAGCGGACATCTGGACCTTTCCAACGTCGCCGCGACAAACACAATTAACCTGATTACAGGTGGCGGCGGCGCTCCAAAATTGAGCATCACCAGTGCGGCTGGAACTGTCAGCATGTCCCCCGGAACGCCTCTCAGCGTTTTTGGTAACACTGTAATTGACTCATCGCGTAATGCGGCATTTGCACAAATGGCTGTTGACCTGAAAGTGACAGCGGTCACTGGAACGAGCGGCGGTACGGGCGTCGGTAACGCAATGTTGTCTGCTACAACCGCAGGCTTATTCTTGAGCCTTAATGGCGCTGCGCCTGTTTCGATTGGCGCAGGAGGCGGAACAGTAACCAGCGTGGCGCTCACCGCTCCGACTCAATTTGCGGTAACAGGGTCTCCTGTCACGTCAGCGGGAACTTTAGCAATCGCGTGGAACACCCAGACGGCAAATACCGTACTTGCGGGGCCAACTGCTGGCGCAGCAGCAGCCCCGACTTACAGGGCTTTGGTAGCGGCAGATATTTCAGGACTGGTAACACCTGCTGGTTCAACAACTCAGGTCCAGTACAACAATGCTGGGGCGTTCGGGGCTGCGGCTAACTTTGCGTGGGACAACACAAACAACATTTTGACCGTAGGTCCAACAAACACGGCAGCAACTGGATACGTCGGGACAACGTTTAATTCATCGGCGACAGGGACGACAGCCGCCGTCCAAACTTCAATGGGAACTTTTAAGATTACCGGGGCAGGCGATGCAGCGTTCCAACAGGTTGCGCTTGCACTAAAAGCTGCGGCAGTGACCGGAACCAGCGGTGGCGTCGGCATTGGTAACGCAATGCTCTCCGCTACAACTACTGGCCTCTTCCTTAGCCTGAATGGGGCAGCTCCGGTCGCATGTTTGACGACATCGAGCCTAACGGCGGGAACTGGCATTTCAATCTCTGGTGGAACCATTATCACTAACACCGGCATCATCAGCCTAACTGCTGGCACGGGTATTAGTGTCGCTGGTTCGACTATCACCAACACTGGCATTACCAGTTTAAGTGCTGGTACAGGTATCAGTGTTGTCGGTTCGACCATTACAAACACTGGCATCATTAGCTTGACGGCTGGTACGGGTATCAGCGTTGCTGGTTCAACTATTACCAACACCGGAGTTTTGAACTATTATCCCGGAATCAAAGTCGCAGCGTTTTCTGGAACTACTGGCGCTTTGGCAACTTTTTCAGATGGGATATATGTATATGATTCCGCTGGGAATTACAAGGGCATGATTCCATTGACGTAATGGCAACATTGAATAAAGAAACGTTGGCAGCGGCAATCTCTGCGGGCGCAAACGTGCAATACGGAATCATTTACTGATGAAAAAACTACTTTCAACCACAGTGGCATTTGGCAAGAGGCTACTCTCAGCCACTCCTGTTTTGGGACCATACTCGACAGCAGTCAACATCTCGGTAGACCTGATTGCTTCTCGTGATGATCGCCCTGAGGCATGGGGTGGCGCAGCGTCTTTTGCAAGCAAGGTAGAGTTCCACCCGCCAGCAGGATACTGCACCCGCATTGTCCGCGTCTACGGAGACTTTATCGGTTGGCCGAAATCAGGACAGATTACCGGGGACGAAAGACTTGAGATCGGGTTTGGGCTAAAGACAACTGCGCCAGATGGATCAGTTCGCGTTACCTACCCTGGGTACGCGGCTACGCCTTACGACAATTCCTTTGTCTGGGTTCAGGATGGCCTGGACGCCAACAACAGCCTGCGCCGAATCCCGATTGACTACAACACAAGCGCCGGGGGGCTGCTTGAGGCAGACAACATTCTGCTGGCGCAATCTTTTATTGCCATTGACACCACGGGCTTGCTGATTCACATGGAGCCTACTATTGTAGTGGTTTATCAGTTTGAAGTACTGTAAAGCGTAGGCCTGTCATCACAGACCATAGAAAATAAGTGAGTATGATTACAACAGACAATTCAGTGCCTAAGCTGACCATCACTGTACGCGAGCTTTTGATCTCCATCGACTCTGGCGCGGTTGCGCGGCTCGCTGCTCTTGAAATCCCTGTAGAGGTGTCGTGGCAAGTTTCCCGGATTGTCCGGGCGCTTCATTCCGAATATCAGGATGCCAACGCGGCGCGGATAAAGCTGTTCACGGACAAGAACTCAGAAGCTGTGAGGGCTGGGGCGTCGGAGCGTCAGATCAAGTCAGGGCATGAGGCAGATTACTTCAACTCTCCGTTATTTGCACAGGTCGTGACTCTCGACTTCGAGCCAGTTTCGATTGCAACGTTAGGCAGCATTAAAATCAGCCCTGCTGACATTCTTAATCTTGGGCCTGTCATCACAGGCTAAAAGGACAACATCATGGGATTCTTCACAGGCTCGAACGAAACAAAAAAATACTCCAAACAGACAGACGAGAATCGCGACCGCTTTAATCGTCGCGCCGACGAGCAAGAACAGTATTTGAGGGATGAGGGCGGCTACTACGACACTAACGAGAAGGCGTATCAGCAACAGGCCGATGAAGCATATCAGGAACTTCGCAACGAACCGGGCTATTCAGAGGCTGAGGCGGGCGGAATCTACGGTGACCCACGAGCAGGGTTTCAGTATTACGACCCTGATCAGTTAAGCCGCGACACAGGGCAGGGCATTGGTGACACGGCCAACGCAGCTACTGGCTACAGCGGCGGCTTGCGCGAATCTGCGGATCGAGCGTCTGCTGGCGTTCGAGGGGCGGCAACTGGCGGCACTGAAGGGCTTCGGCGTGCGGCAGGAAGTCTTGGCACTGGAATGCGGACGGCTGCTGACGAATACGGGGCTGACCTTGGTTCGGCAGTGGACCGAATGCGTCCCGGCATGGAAGCGCCAGCGAATGACCAGCTTGCGTGGCAGGGTGGCGTCTACAACTACCTCAAGGGCGAGAACGAAGGCGGGTTGGATGAGTACGGCAACAAGCTGGAAAGCGCAACGTCTCGCGACCGTCTTGGGCTGTCCAAGAACTTTGCCACGGATTATGCCTTTACCGATACCGATAGCCAGAACATGAAGGACATTGCGGCACAGGCCACGGCTGGGCAGTACCGCAAGATGGGCGATCAGGCGCGGCTTCGCGCTGCGGCGCAGGGCAATACATCACCTGCTGCAATGGCTGCTATTGAGGCCAACCTCGGAGCGCAAGGCGCTGCGGAAGCTGGCGATGCGGCAACTCGGGCTGCAATGGCTGCGAATCAGGAACGTGCGCGACGAGTGCAGGATATCGAAGGTATGCGGCTTGGTACGGAACGCGACATCTCTGGGCGGCAAACAGCCAACGCTGGCAACTTGTACGAAGGTAGAACTCGCGGCTCTCAAAATCTCGCAAACATGGAGATGCAAGGCATTGAATCTGCTACCGGAAACCGCATGAAGACGGCTGGCGATTTGGCGAAGTACGGCTACGAGGCTGCTGATTCAACCGGACGGGCGCGGATGGATGCGGCTAGGTTGGGCGGCGAGTACGGCTACAAGGCTGAACAGGGCGGCGCGGACCTCGGGTACAAGGCTGCGTCTGACTCGGGCGACTACGATTACCGGGCATCGGATCAGGGCAACCGGGCGGTGATGGACGCCACTCGCTACGGTTCCGATATCCGACTTGCCAATACCAGAGGCAATCAGGCTACCGGACAGGATCTCGCTACCGGGGCTGATGCGGCAGGCGTTGCGCGGAATACGCGGATTGCCGACACGCGGCGAGCAGGAGAGGCAGACTACCGTGGCTATCTCACCGACGCGCAGAAATCGGCGCAGGCAGGTGGGCAGGCTACGCAGAGTCAGCGCATTCAAAGCTCTGGCACTCAGGGCGGATTGGTCAACGATGCAACCGCTACGGGGATGAAGGGCGCTATTGAGCGGGATAAGAGGCCAAGCGGAGCTACTCAGGTTGCCGGTATGGTAATTCAGGGCGCAAACGCTTACAGCGGCGGTGAGGGATTCAAAAAAAAATCATGACACCAACACCGGGATTCCATCATGGCTAAATTCGGGCGGTTTGGTACTGGCGATGTGGACCGCGGCCGCGATTTCCGAAAGCGCGTTGATGCCGTGAACCCCAACGCCGATGGCGAGTACCTGCTCTCTGAGATATACCCTTCTGCGACAAAGGGGCGTTTCGATTCATTGCGCGAAAAGCTGTTTCCGCTCACCGTAAAAAACAAGCCGTCCACTGCATTCTCTTTCCCCCTCGGCGACTCACCCGAAGACGGATGGGGGTCGTCCACATCAGACCCAGAGGATACGGTAGCCTACCTACGCAGAGACAAAACCCCTATATCGAACAAAGTATATAACCCCGGCGCAGCGGGGGAGTATAATCCCCGAACAGGGGGTATCGCAGTTAGATCTACGGGTGCCCAGTTCGACAACACATTGCGGCATGAAATGATTCACAAGGCATTGGATGGGGCGATACTACCGGGGCAACCCGGAGGCAACTTTGACGTTAGGCTTTTTGGTGATTCTGGAGAACAATCAGGATACGCCGGTTCTCGCCGACTGAATGAACTGACTAATAAAATGGCTAAGATTTGGGTACCTGGTGAATACTACCGGGGCAACCCCCTACAGGAGGTACCGGCTCACGCCTCCTTGGGTGACACCCCCGGCTTTGCCCGAGATACAGATAGCGATAATCTTTTTTCTCCCGCCGAAACCAAAGAGTACCAAAAGGAGTTAGACAACTATTATCGAAGCAGGGGAACTCCCGAAATAGCTGATGAACTCTCTCGCCTGCGAAAAGGAAGCGAGACAATGCGTTCGATACTTCCCGGCGATGCTTACGGGATGACGCCGCGGAGCCTTAGAGAACATCGCATCCAGAAACCTGGCCCCGTGCTGGAGTTGCCCGAGAAAGAAAGCCTGGTAGACATGTTACGCCGCACTATAACGCCGAAGAGGAGCAAATGACACCAACACCGGGCGGAATGCCCAAACCACAATCCAGCCAGCAGCCGGGGAACGAACCGGGCGGGGCGAACGGCATGTACGGGCGTTTCGGCCAGACTCCGGGGCAGCAGCCATCGCAGGGGTTCCGTCAGAAGGTTGACGGGATGCGGCGAGGCTTTGGCGGTCAGCGCCAGCAGCGGGGAGGAATGCGTCAGGCTAACGGCATGGGTCAGATGCAGAACAACAACGTCAGAGGGATGACAGGCGGCAATGGGCAATCCAACGCTCGCCAAGCTGACAGATCACAGGATCAGGGACGCGAAGCGTACTCGCAGCAGTTGCGTAGCATCGAGCAGCCGCAGGGGCAACCCACATCGTCCAGCTACAGGTCCAGTGGCCAATACGACCGTGATCGTGCTGGTGGTATGCAGGATGATGGCGTGGCGGAACGCGAGACGGAATTTAACTCAGACCCGCGCCACGCTCAGGCGGCGGCAATGGGTCAGCGGAGATTGGCGGAACAATCCATGCAACAGCCCATGCAGCAGGCCGACTACGGGCGTTTCGCGCCGGGTCCAGCCGCAGGGGCACCATCGGGGGATACGTCCGCTCAAGAGCGGGCAGCGGCCAACCCATTCGGAGGCGAAGGCTACGGCTCGGGGCAATATGGATCAGCTTTTGGCAACACTCAGCAACCCATGAACGATGCCGCATCCACCGACCCCACAATAGTCGCCAACCGTGAAGCAAAGCGGCGGGCGCAGGGCGCACCTGTTGGCGCAGTGCAAAACACTCAGTACATGGGTTCGGACCAGCCGATGCCGACTGCCACTACAACGCAAGCGCAGCCGTCCGTTGCTCCAGTGCAGAACACGCAGAACATGGGCGGGCAGCAGTCGCCTCCGGTTGCAACAACAACACAGGCGCAACCCGCGCCTTCTGGCTTCGCATCCCCGTTTGGCATGATGCGGTTCGGCGCACCTCCCGCAGCACCAGAACAGCCAAAAGCTGACGACATGCAACCTCGCGACACGTTCCAGACGGGGCAGTCCTCGCTCAGGCAACCGATGTCCTCACTTGAGGGACAATCAAGACGGCGGCGCGAAAGATTTGGATACGGAGCGTAAACTGAAATGCAGATGAACCCACGGTATCTTCAGCGATTCGGCGAACCACCGCCATTCGGCGACACTATCGCTAGAGCCGCGTTGCGCGACGATCCTGATGCCGCCTATGGCAAGCTTCCACTGGGAGAGAACGAGGGTCAGCGTCTGTTTGAGCAGCCAGATACCAAGCCGTTGATGACTAAGGATTCGATGGTGGCAGCCGACGATCCATACGCCAACTATGGCGCTGAAAGCGGAAATGACGCTGGTGCCCGCCAGTCCATGCAGCCGCAATACGGGTCGTCAACGAAACCGAATCTACCGGCACCCGTCAACGACCCATACCTCAACTATGATCCTGAAGTGCCGATACGCGGGGAGCGAAAGCTTTTCCAGCCCCCCCCAACGATTGAATCAAATGCCGCAAAATCGATAGTGCTTTCGGAAGGCGAACCCAAGATAGACCCTGAGCGGTTGTCGCAACCTTCGCAGGAACTGCCAACTGCTCCGCCTCCCGAAAGCACTCTCCAACGTTTGATACGTCAACGGCTAGACAACAAGTTACCGGAGCGCGGTCCCGTCAGCAAGTGGGCAAAACTTGCGGCTGTTGCACTCGGAGCAGGACAGGGTTACTACAACGCAGCAAATCCGAATGCCAGACCTATCGACGCAAGCGAAGCCGTCCAGAACCTTACGTTTGGACGCAAGTACCTCGACGCAATGGACAAGTACCAGCGGACGAACAAGAATCTTGACGAACAGATCAAGTTGGTCGGGGATGCGGAGGACATTGAGTCAAAGATTGCTGAACGTCTTGATAAACAAAACACGCGGAACGATATAAACAAGGATCGCGACGACATACGAATTGCGAACAATTTTAAAATGGGTGTTGAGTTTGCTAAAAGCGGATCGGTGGTTGTGCCTCGTGGTTCTCCACTGACGCCGGGAGCTGTCCGCATTGACGCCAATCCGCTTGATCCTACCGGCAAAACAGTGGTTGACGTTATGCCAACAGGCAGGCAGCGCATTATTACGGATGCGCGTGTTGCGAAGGCGCTTGGTCGTAAGCTCAATGACCCAGTTTCGGAGGCTGAGTACATACAAGGCGCGAAGGAAGTCTGGGAATACGACAAAGCCATCGAACTAGAAAATATAAAGGTGAAAGCAAACCCCGACTACACCACTGACTACAAAGACTTCTTGCTGGCAAAAAAAGAAGGTTACAAGGGAACGTACCTTGAGTACAGATCACTGGATGCAAACCTGCGAAAAACTCAGTTCAACAACTTCCAGATGCCAAACTACGCTCCGGGCGCGGACGGGGCAGCAAATCCAGTCATTGAAATGTACGCGAAATACCGGAAGACATTCCCCCCTCCGCCTACCCGTAATCCGCAGGCTATGGCTGCATGGAATGAGCAGGTCAAGCAAATCACGCTTGTAAATCCAAAGTTTAACCCTGAAACTGGGTCGCGGGCCATAAAAGACTTCTCTGGCAGCGGGAAAGCAAACCAAAACCTACTCGCCATCAATACCGCTGCAAATCACATCTCCGACCTTGAAGACGCTATCAAGGCAAAGGGCAGTGGTGACATCAAGATGATTAACCGTGTGATTCAGTCTTACCAGCGGAATACTGGCGACACCACCCAATCCGACATTGACACGATTATCCCATTGCTGACGCAGGAAATTTCTAAGGCTTATATGACGTCGGGAGGTACAGTAGACGAGCGCAACACAATTGCCGAATCTCTCAATGCGGCAAAGGGGTACAACGCAACGCATACTGCGTTGGCACGTACCGTCAGACTATTTTACGGTCGTATCAGTGCGTTGAAGAGCCAGTACGAACGTGATGCTGCCGGGAATAAGTGGGAAGATCAGCCATTTGTTTCGGCGGAAGCACAAGCGGCGTTTGATCGGTTTGTCCCAAAGGGGCCAAACCCAAGCGCAGGGCCGGGGCGCAGCGGTGGGGGGCCGACTACGCACTTCGAGATTAACGGTCAGCCATACGACATCCCGAATGAGAAAGTTGCGGCATTTAAGGTAGCGAAGGGGCTTAAATAACATGCCTGACGAATGGGACCAGTACCGCACTAAGCCAGCGCAACCTGCTGACGAATGGGACCAGTACCGCACTAAGCCAGCGCAACCTGCTGACGAATGGGACCAGTACCGCACTAAGCCAGCGCAACCTGCTGACGAATGGGACCAGTACCGCGCAACACCAGCATTTTCGCCTGTTGCAACTGACGGCAAACCGATCTACACTGGCACCGCTCCAGTCGGCAACCGAACATCCAATCCCACGTTCTTCGACAAAATCGTAACGGGAGGGACTGGCGACATCCTCTCGCCGCCGAAGTCGCGTGGTGATAACCCCGTCAAGCGGTTGATGGAGGGAATTGGTTCGTCGCTCGGGCGCACAACTCAGGCATGGTCGGACGCTCTTTCGTTCAACCCTAACGAGCGCACGGCTGCGGAGATGATCCCGTTGCTCGGCCCTGCGGCGGTGGATGCTGTCGAAACCATCAGTAACCCTAAAACGCGGATGGAAGGCGTGGGGGCTGTTGGGTCTATTCTCTTGCCAGCAATGGTTCACGGCGGCGTTCCGAAGCCAGATATCGCGGGCATGAAATCAGCGGTGGCAAGTAGGCTGTTTAAGGTAGACCCGCACGATGCCGCGTTTCGGGCAATCAAGCCCGCAGCCACGAGACTCGATTTCGACAAGCATCTGCGAGTGGCAATGCCAGACATCAGAGCGGCGGCACCGAAGCCAATTCAAGGCGTGGCAGATGCGCTGGAAGCGGTGAAAGCGGCCAAACAGGCAAACCGGGCAGCATATGACAAGTATCGCGGTCCTGCCAATCAGCGGGGCACTGTAGTCGATATGTCGCCTGTTGCCGATGCGATGGATGCCAGCATCCCGCAAACGCTGTTGTTCGAGGCGGAGCGGGGCGTTCAGTCCGCACAACAGCAGGTCGCCGGGATGCGTGCGCGGAATAAGGCGTACCGCACTCAAGTTTCAATGGCTAAAGCCGAATTGTTTCTTCAGGAAGCGAACGCCGAACTGGACGCATTTTATGCTAAGTATCCCCGGCAGCAGTGGCGGGCACTGGCTACCAACCCGGAATCTGCCAGCACATTCTCAAAAGCTCAGGCGGCACGCGCCGCCATCTACAAAACACTGGAGTCTGAAACCGAAGGCGCTGGACCTCGTGCAATTCAGTCGCGTTACGGGAGTCTGTTGGAGGTTGAGCAGCAACTTCAGCGCAGAAAGAACGTGGCTGACCGTCAACAACCGCAAAGCCTTGCTCAGCAGGCGGGCAAAGCCTCGGCGTTTGGGAAAGTAGCATTGGGGGTGGGAAAGGCACTCAATAAAGACTTCATGGGCGCTGTTGGGTCTGCGGTAGAAGGTTTGGCGATCAAGTCCGCATCCGACTGGATCAAAGAGCAGCAGACATCCAACGCGCTGCTGAAGCGAGCGTTTGCTGATTACAAAAACCCACAGTCGCCATTCCCTGTCCCTGCTCCAGTACAAATACCGGAATTATTGGAGGCACCACCCCGCCCAATGCCCCGCGGGCGCCCAATGCCCGGCGGGCTCCAACTAGCACTGCCCCCCTCCCATAATGTTAGCGGCATAGGTGGCGGCATAGTGGTGCCTGATTTTATCAACAAGGATGTGTTTGCGCCACGGCAGATCGAAGCGGGACAGTTTGATCGTGGATTGCCATCCGGCCCTGGTCCGTTCCGCCAGCCCGGCACGTTACCCAGCGATTTGCCCGAGGGAAGGTTGTTCCCGCTTTCTACCAGTCCAGAGCCGATCAATAGACCGGGAACATCAGGACCAAGTACGCCGTCTCGTCCAACAGCGGCAGAAGATGCTGACTTTATCAAAAAATTCCTAATCCCCGAAAAGAAGGTCCGTAAGGGCGCGAAAACGTCTTTACTGGATTCTGATCCACTGGGGCTGTTCGCGATACAGGAGTCACGCCGCGTATGACATTAGCCGAGTTGGGTGCCCAGCTTAAGCTGATCCACCCACAATACAAAAACGACACTGATCGCGAAATCGGGAAAAGACTTCAGGCGAAGTACCCCGGTTTCTACCAGACCGAACCTGCCAGCAAGCTTGAGTCGAAGTTTGACGAACTTGAATCCGGTATGCGCCGGGTGGTGTTCGTCCCTCGGGGCACGAAGGACAAGGTGAACGCTTTGGATTATGGCATGAAGCGCCTCAGCCTCCCTTCCGGCACCTACTTCTATGACTCGCAGGTGATTCGTCCGCAGGAGATTATGGCTGCGATTCGGGACCACGATACTGAGGAACTTCTCGCCCCTGTTGCGATTGAGGAAGAAGAGATGGAAGAAGCGCCCCCGGAGCCGATGCCGCAGGGCGTTGAACTTCAGGAAGCGATTGACTCAGCGGGTGATGTTGGCGGCCCTCAGGCCGTGGACATCCCACAAATGAACGTGCAGAATACAGTTGCGGCGGCTACCCGGCGTCGTGGCGACAGATGGCCCAAACCGGGTGGGCCTGTAAGATTGCCAATAGGAGGATAACAAAATCCCATGAAACGAATACTCGCAACACTACTGCTGCTGTGCTCCCCAATGTACGCAGACCTGACGGCCTACGACGCGCCACGCGCTAACGGCAGCACGCCTCCGTTTACCAGATACAAGCAGATCCTCCCCGTTGCCGTTCCGACGAGCCTGACGGCGGTTGTGACGCAACTGGTGGGGTGTACCAGCGCGATCACTGGCGGCACTGCGGGCACGCTTGTCTCAGGCTGCGGCGTTTACATCAATACGCTGGTAATCTCGTGCCCGACAGGTTCAGCCGGGACTATCATTGTGCAGGATTTCCAAAGCACTCCGATTCTGCTGGTGCCGACGATTGCAAACACTGCGAACACGGTGTACTCTCTGACGTTCCCGTGGTACTGGGCACCGGGCGGGTTTAAGATTCAGCAAGCTACCGGGTCTGGTTGCACCTTTTACGCAACGTGGGGTGTCCTGTGAAGAAGCTGATTCTGCTCATTTTCGTAGTAGCGGCAAGCCTGAACGCGCAGGCTGTTCAGGGGCAAATTGGGCAGGTTCCAGTTGTTGCTGCCGCTGATAACAGTCCTGTTGGTGGGGCAGGCAACCTGACTACCGTTGGCTCAGTGCCTTATGTTTCGGCCTCTGGGATTCTTAATCAGGACGCTGGCCAGTTCTTCTGGGACGCGACAAACAACAGGCTGGGTATTGGGACGGCAACGCCAAGTTCTTTATTTACGGTCGGCGCAAACAATTTTACAGTTGACACGTTGGGCCGAACGGCAATTGCTGGCTATTCGACAAGTGCTCAATTGGCTATTGGAGGCGACCCAACCGCACTGCTGGGAGATGTCACAATAATGAGGCAGGGCCGTGATACTGACACGGGGAGTAACTACATCCAGTCGTTTGGCAACAATACGGCAAATGGACGAAAATTACATCTGGGTGGGTATTCTGCGTCGTTCAACCCCGCAAGTGGGGTAGTAATGACAGTAGACCCAGCCAATGCTAGAGTTGGCATCGGGACGACAAGTCCAGGTTCAACGCTGCATGTTAAATCAGCAAGCAATGAAATATTGTCTGACGCAACAACCGGCGACGCCACAATATCAACTGCTATAGCTGGCGTTCGTAAATGGTCGTTTTACAATCAAGCACCAGGAAATAATTTATGGTTTTATGATTGGACGAACAGCGTATCAAGACTGACAGTGCAACCGGGTACTGCAACGGCGATGACGATTCTTGCGGCTGGTAACGTCGGCATCGGGACGGCAACGCCTGTTTCAAAACTTGATATTTCTGACACGTCAAATGCGAATCTTCCCATAGTGTCGATTCGTAATACGTCCGTAAATGGTTATTCGCCGCAGCTTAATTTCGACACATACGGCTATAGTGGTACTCCAGCAGCAATGTTTAGTGTGCTGAATGTAATTGCAGGTTATGCGGGAGCAGGTGGGGCGTCCGTATCATTTAACACTAAGCTTCAACCACAATCTACAGCAGTAACGGCGATGACTATTTTGGGTGGCGGTAACGTTGGCATCGGCACGACAACTCCGTTGGCTCCGCTACAAACAAGTCTCGTAAGCACTTCTACCATTAACGAGATCGGTGCAATCATCGAAAGGACAGGCGGACTCGCCTCAGGGCTGGCTCGTGGTATTGGCATTGTATTTAAGGATGCGTCAAATGCCACGTTAGTCGGAGGTGTTGCTGGAATCAGGGAAGGGCCAGGTAATGATTGGGCTGGCGGATTGGGATTTTTTAGCAATGCAGCAGGCTTGAACTCAACCACGTTTGCCGGTCTGACCGAGCGAATGAGAATCTTAGGCAACGGTAACGTCGGCATCGGGACGGCAACGCCAGCGGCTCCGTTGACAGTTGGTGCAGCCGTTGGATCACCTGCTACAAATGCAAATGCGGTGATCATAAACGCAGCGAACACCACTCTGTCCTCGCGTGGCGGCAATCTTCAGGTCATCACAACTAACACCTCGGCTATAGATACCGGGGGTTCGATTGGACTAGGCGGGCAATACAATACACTTGCAAATAGTGTCGAATTTGCTTCCATTGCAGGAAGAAAAGAAAACAGCACTGTTACAAACTTTGCTGGCTATCTCCAGTTCATCACTACCGCAGATGCTGTGGCACCAACAGAAAAGATGAGAATAACATCTACTGGTAACGTCGGCATCGGGACAACAACGCCATCTACTCAACTTCACATTGTTTCTGCTGGGTCTTCTAATGCAGCCGCCAGAGTTTCAAACGGATTTTACGGGGGCCAAATGCTGGTAAACACTGTGGGGTTTGAAGTATCCAGCATCGACATCGGCACGCCTTTGGTCATTAGCTCCAATACGGAATTAGCGCGTTTCGCCGCAACAACCGGAAACTTACTAATCGGGGGTACCACTGACGGGAACTACAGGCTCAATGTACAGAAGTCAGGCTCTTCGGGCACTTTCCGTGCTTACGACCAGACCGCATCAACAGGTTCAACGCTGGCAGTATTTCGAGCAGGTGTAGCACAGAGTGGCAACGTGCTGGAAGTTCAGAATAACGCTGGGGCGAACGTGCTCAGCATTACGGCTACTGGCGCACTAACTTCTGCTGTGAGTATTGTTGCGGGGGGTAATATTACGGCAGGGACAACACAAGATTTAAGTTGGTCCACTCGCTCAACGATGACTTCGCCTTCTAATGGGGTAATTGCACTGTACAATAACGCCCAAAACGACTTCAGCCGCCTCCAATGGGGCGGCACCACTAGCAGCTTCCCTTCGATTAAAAGAAATGGAACTGCCTTGGTAATTCGATTGGCGGATGATTCAGCAAACGCAGCAATTCAAGCCTCTAGTTATATCTCAAATGATGGCAGCAGTGGCGTAACTGGCCCAACCTGCTCAGCATGGAAAAATGGGATCTGCACAGCACTTTGATATGAAAACACTCATCGCAGGAATGTTACTGGCAAGCTCCATGTTTGCAGCAGACGCACCAAAGCTCTCAGACGCGCTCCTGAAGGAACGCTGGAAGGCGCTGGCTGGCTACCACTCAAACACGGCGCGGTATCTCGAAATCCAAGCTGAACTGACTAAAGCTAAGGCCGCATATGAAAAGGCTATGGCTGACATCAAGGCTGCTTGCGGCACTGACGCTGTAGACGAATCAGGCACTGAAGTGGCGTGCAAGGCGGTAGCCAAGTGAAACGGCTGCTGCTGGCCGCTTTGCTGGCAGTCCCGTCATTCGCTGCGTCATTCTCAATTGACCTCGTTCAGGTCGCCAAAGCGGTAAAGGCGCGACACGATCAAATCCCGGCGCGGGTAAAATGGCGCAGGGCTACGGCTGCGTTCGCAGCGGCTGCATCGGTTGGGGACATGACGACCACGTACCAAGGCATTCGGCGCGGCGGTTGCGAGTTGAACCCGTTCCTCCAGTTAGCGGACGGTTGCAGCCTCAACAAGGCACGGTTCAATCGCGTCAAGATCGGCCTGTTTATCTGGCTGGGGCCGGGGCAGGAACTCATGCACAAACTCCCGCACAGCGCGTTCTGGGACCGCGAGAACATCGTGCTTAACGTAATAACCGGAGCCGTCTACACAGGCGTTACAATCAACAACGCGAGGCAATAATGGCAAGCAAACTTACCAACATTGAGAAAGTTCTAAAGTACTTGCCAGCATCCATCCGCATCGCGGAGGCGGCGACGTTGCCGGGGGGCAAAACGCTATCTGGCGCAAAGAAAAAGGCGTTGGCGATTGGTGCCGCTATTGCCACAATCCCGCTACCACCGAAACAGAAGGCGGCGGTTGGGGTTGTGAATGATGCCATCGTGGCGGCGTTTCACATCGCGGGGCTGTTCGCAAAGAAAGCGCCGACGAAGTGAAGTGCCTGACCTACGCGCAGGGGCTGGGCGTGCTCTCCTGCAAGGATGGCTTTCTCGCGACCGGCTACGCTGGGGCTGACGAGGGCAAGAACAACCCGGCCATGCAGGACGTGAAGAACCTCGGGCCGCTACCTCGTGGCAAATACACCATAAGCGGCCCTGAGTGCGCCGGGACTGCGTTCCCCTGCCCTGACTGTCACGG
>Ga0181346_1000314_pt1 | contig 20586 bp, 17 predicted proteins | sample Su13VDMM15DN_FD_130100 | JGI IMG/M metagenome (GOLD analysis project Ga0181346, IMG submission 130100) | Freshwater viral communities from Lake Michigan, USA - Su13.VD.MM15.D.N | ecosystem: Environmental > Aquatic > Freshwater > Lake | place: USA: Michigan | collected 2013-07-15 | reverse complement strand
TTATCTGTACAGCACACTATGTACCAGCAGATAAAGTACAAATAACTAGAGAAAGAATATAACATGCCATCAGCTAGAAAACCTAACCCAAAATCTCAATTAGAGATACAAAATAGTCAGATAGAACCTTATGTGTTCCCTGAAACGGGTGAATCCTATGGTAATCCTAATATACCTTCTCAATTTAATCAATTTACAGATAAAGACCAAAGCGGAGTAGATTTTAATCGTTCCGAACAAATGTCATTTAAAGAAGATGATGTAAAACCATTTACTGTAGGTCTTCAGGATATTGACGAATCTATAATGTATTACTTTCAGAATGTTATTCGTCCAACTGTTTATCAAAATGGAAATAGATTAGCAGTACCTATAATATACGGTTCACCAGAAAAATGGAAATCAGTTCAAAAAGACGGATACTATAAAGACAAAAATGGTGCTATTATGGCTCCTCTAATCATGTTTAAAAGAGATACGATGGATAAAAATCGTTCTTTAACAAACAAATTAGATGCTAATACTCCACATTTATATGCATCTTGGATGAAAACATATAATCCAAAAAATGCATATTCAAATTTTAGCGTATTAACAAATCGAAAACCAGTAATGCAGTATGTAGTTAACGTAGTGCCTGATTATGTTAATTTAACATATTCTTGTGCTATTCAAACATATTATGTTGAACAGATGAATAAAATTATTGAAGCTATCAACTATGCTTCAGACTCATATTGGGGAGACCCAGAACGTTTTAAATTTAAAGCATCTATTGATTCATATACTACAGCAATAGAAGTTTCAGATTCAACAAATCGTATCATTAAAGGAACATTTTCAATTAAATTATTTGGATATATTGTTCCTGACACTATTCAAAAAGAGATTACAGCTATTAAAAAATATAATAGTAAAGCTCAGGTTATTGTTACAGCAGAAGTAGTTAATAATTTAAATAGTAAATAACATGGCAGCAAAAGCAAAAGGACAAGCAGTAATTTCATTTGTACGTAAACCCAAAAAAAGAAGACCAGGAGTACATGCAAAATCTAAAACTAGTAAAAGTAAAAATAGTAAAAACTACGTAAAAGTGTATGTTTCTCAAGGGAAATAACATATTTATAATAAAATAAATTTATGGGAATAGTTTCGGAAAAAAAGTTTTTAACAGAAGAAGAAAAAAACGTATTAAAAGAAATACAACAACAAACTCAAGTTTTGATTTTAGAGTTAGGTGAAATTGAATTAATTAAACTTCAAATAGAAAATCGCTATCAAACAGCGAAATCATTTTTAAATGAACTTGCTTTAAAAGAAGAAAATTTTAACCAATCTATTATTGAAAAATACGGCAGATCCCGCATAAACCCAGAAACTGGTGAAATTGCTGTATTAGAGTAATTTAATTTAAAATACACCATATTTATAATAAAATAATTTATTTGCAATGGCAGAAACAATTGTATCACCTGGTGTACTAGCAATAGAAAATGACCAATCCTTTATCACTCAAGCTCCTGTACAAGCAGGTGCTGCTATTATAGGACCAACAGTTAAAGGTAAAGTAGGGATTCCTACATTAGTTACTACTTATAGTGATTATCAAAATAAGTTTGGTACTACTTTTTTAAGCGGAAGTCAAACATTTTCCTATTTAACTTCAATTTCAGCTTTTAATTATTTTAATAGTGGAGGAACATCACTATTAGTTACTCGTGTTGTAAGTGGTAGTACAATAATTGATTGGACTCCTGCTACTTCATCATTTATTTCTTCTTCAGCTCATTCTGCTGGTGCTCCTTACAATACTAATACATTTATTTTAGAAACAATTTCTGAAGGAGAAATAATGAATAGTACAGGCCCTACAGGATCTAATGGAACTTTACTAAGTGGCTCTGCAAATAATTTTAGATGGCAGATAGCATCCCCCGATGTTAATTCAGGTACGTTTACTTTATTAATTAGACAAGGAAATGATACTATAAATTCCCCATCAATATTAGAAACTTGGGGCCCTGTATCTTTGGATCCATTTGCTAATAATTACATTGAAAAAATAATAGGTAATCAAATTGAAGTAGTTACAAATGACCCATCAACCGGTGAATACTATGTTCAGCTTTCAGGAAGTTATCCAAACCAATCAGCATATGTTAGAGTTAAACAAGTAAATCAAACTACTCCTAATTACTTTGACAATAATGGTATTCCTAAAAACCAATTTACCGGTTCTTTACCTATTACTAATAGTGGATCATTTGGAGATGGTAAAGGAAGAAACATCCCTACAGGTGTTGCAGGAGCATATTATGAAAATATCTCAGCAAATAACATTCAAGGTTTAACTTCAGCATCATATGTTGAATCTATTGCTTTACTAGCAAATCAAGATGCATACAACTATAATTTTATAACAGCCCCAGGATTAATAGGAAATTCAGCTTACCATTTCCCCGTTGTCCAACAATTAATCACAATGGTTCAAAATAGAGGAAATGCTATGGCTATAGTTGATGTTGTAGGATATAATTCTAATTTAATCCCTGTAACAACAGCAGCAAGTGCCTTTGATACTTCTTATGCAGCAACTTATTGGCCTTGGCTTAAAACAATTGACCCCAACTCAGGACAACAAGTTTGGGTTCCTGCTTCAACTATGATGCCTGGAGTATATGCATTTAATGACAATGTAGCTTTTCCATGGTTTGCTCCTGCTGGTATTAATAGAGGCCTTATGACAACAGTTACTCAAACCGAAAGAGTATTAACCCAAACCAATAGAGATTTACTTTATCAAGGAAATGTAAATCCAATCGCTACATTTCCTGGTTCCGGAATAACAGTATTTGGACAAAAAACATTACAAAAGAAAAAAAGTGCTTTAGATCGTGTAAATGTAAGACGTTTACTGATTGAACTCAAAAACTATATTTCTCAAATAGGTGATACATTTGTATTTGAACAAAATGATGCTGTTACTAGAAATAATTTTGTAGCAGCTGTTAACCCATATTTAGCTTCTGTTCAACAACAACAAGGTTTAACCGCATTTAGAGTAATAATGGATGAATCAAATAACCCACCTTCAGTAATAGATCAAAATCAGTTAGTAGGTCAAATTTATTTGCAACCTACTAGAACAGCTGAATTTATCATATTGGACTTTAATATATTACCTACAGGTGCAACATTTCCTGCTTAGTAGTATATTTTAGAAGAAAAATTGATATTTATAATAAAAAGATAAAATGGCAAATTTTACAACTTCTCCTGGAGTAGCAATTAGCGAAATAGATAATACCTTTTTAACTGGGCAACCAGTTCAAGCAGGTGCTGCTATCATAGGACCAACAGTTAAAGGTCCTGTAGAAAAACCAACCTTAATAACATCTTATTCAGATTTCCAAATGTTATTTGGAGATTCTTTTATTAGTGGTGGTAATTCATATTCATATTTAACCTCAATTGCTGCTTACAATTATTTTAATTATGGTGGTACTTCATTATTAGTAGCTCGTGTTGTTACTCAATCAGCTAACTGGACCCCAGCAGAAAGTACTACAATTCAAAATTATTTTACCTCAGCATCGTTTGTTCTTGAAACAATTTCTGAAGGAGCTATTAATAATAACTCCGGTTCTAACATGTTAGGGAATAATGGAGCTTTAAATTCTGGCTCAGCTGAAAATATTCGTTGGGAAGTTACCAACTCAAATACGGGATCAGGTACATTTAATGTATTAGTTAGACGTGGTAATGATATAACCCCTAATAAAGTTGTATTAGAAGCATGGAATAATCTAACATTAGATCCAAATTCTTCTCGTTACATTTCTCAAATAATTGGAGATCAAAAATTACAATATAATTCTACAACAAACCAAATGGAATTATCTGGAAGTTTTCCAAATAATTCAAAATTTGTACGCATAAAAGCTGTAAATTTCCCAACTCCTGACTATTTTGATGCAAACGGAATTGCAATTTCTGCATACACTGCTTCAATCCCAGTAAATGGAAGTGGTTCAGCCGGAGGATCATTTACAAATGCTACTGGAACTCCAGCTAATCAAATTAATTTATACGATACAATCAGTACAAATACTCAAGGGTTAATAGGTGCTAGTTACAATAACATGATTGCATTACTTGGTAATCCTGAAGCATACCAATTTAACCTATTATTTACCCCAGGATTAATAAATGATGTTGCTGGACACACAGGCCAAATTACTAACATTATTACTAACACAATTGCTAGAGGTGATAACATGTATGTGGTAGATTTATCATCATATGGAAGTAATGTTAATTCAACAATAACTCAAGCTCAAACCCGTGATACTTCCTACTCAGCAGCTTATTGGCCTTGGGTTCGAATTATTGACCCAGCAACAGGAAAACATGTTTGGGTACCAGCTTCAACTGTAGTACCAGGTGTATATGCATTCAATGATAGAGTATCTGCTCCATGGTTTGCTCCTGCAGGTATTAATCGTGGTGGTTTATCTACAGTATTACAAGCAGAATTAAAATTAACTCAAGCAAATAGAGATGCTTTATATGCAAATAATGTTAATCCAATTGCAACACTACCTAAACAAGGAGTTGTAGTGTATGGACAAAAAACATTACAAAAAGCTCAATCTGCTTTAGATCGTGTAAATGTACGTCGTTTAATGATTGAATTAAAATCATATATTCGTCAAATTGCAGACACTATCGTATTTGAGCAAAACACAATTCAAACTAGAACTTCATTTGTATCAAGAGTTAATCCATACTTAGAAGCTATCCAACAAAAACAAGGATTATACGCTTATAAAGTAGTAATGGATGATTCAAACAATGGACCCGCAGTAATTGATCAAAACCAATTAGTAGGTCAAATTTATATTCAACCTACTCGCACAGCTGAATTTATTTCTTTGGATTTCATCTTGTTACCAACAGGAGCTGAATTCCCAGGGTAAAAATTTAAAATTTAGATATTTATAATAAAATTAAAATAGAAAACAAATGGCAATTTTAAATCCAAACGAAATATTTTATACAGCGTTTGAACCAAAACAAACAAACCGTTTTATCCTTTATATGGATGGTGTTCCATCATATCTAGTAAAAGGAGTAGGAGCTGTTTCATTAACTCAAACTGCAGTTGCCCTTAATCATATCAACGTTCAACGTTATGTGAAAGGAAAAACAAAATGGAATACCATTCAGTTTACAATGTATGAATCAATTACTCCTTCTGGTGCTCAAGCAGTAATGGAATGGGTGCGTTTAGGACATGAATCAGTAACAGGACGTGATGGTTACTCAGATTTCTATAAGAAAGATATTACCTTTAATGTTTTAGGTCCTGTAGGTGATATCGTTTCTGAATGGATTATTAAAGGAGCTGTTATTACTGAAGTTAACTTTGGAGACTATAACTGGGATGATGATGGAACACCAGTAAATATCCAAGTAACTGTTCAACCTGACTACTGTATCTTGAACTACTAATATTAGGTTAATAATTTATCAAGTAAGCTCCAAAGAAATTTGGGGCTTTTACTTTTTTTTAATATATTAAAGCTATGAAAACACTTAAAACACTTTTATTTGTACTATTAACTAGCTTTGTTTATAGTCAATACTGTCCATATTTAGGACCCGATCAATATTTACCTTGTGGTACAAACTCAACAACTTTAACCGCAGATTTAAGTCAATGTGGCCTAGGCAGTAACCCTAATCAAACAACAAATTACACTGTTTCTCAAATACCGTATGTAGCACAAACCAATGTGGGTACATTAGTTGCATTAGGAGACGATGTGCAATCGAACGTATTTAATATTGGATTTACTTTTTGTTTTTATGGACAAACTTATACACAATTTAGAATTGGTTCAAACGGTTGGGTATCCTTAGGTGCTGGAATGCAACCAGCTACATTTACATCTTTAGCTATACCAACAGCAAACGCTGCTGTGCCTAAAAATTGTATTATGTCACCTTGGCAAGATTGGCATCCTGGAATTGGAGGTCAAGTGCGTTATCAAGTACAAGGTATAGCACCATGTAGAAAATTAGTTGTAAGTTGGATCGGCGTGCCAATGTATTCATGTACTAACCTATTAGGTACATTTCATATTGTGTTATATGAATCATCCAACAATATTGAAACATACATTGCAAATAAGCCAAATTGCCCACAATGGGCTGGAGGAACATCAGTACATGGAATTCATAATTCCACCGGAAATGCTGCTGTTACCGTTACAGGAAGAAATTCGCAACAATGGACTACAGTAAATGATGCAAGACGATGGACACCATCAGGTGCTCCTGTTTTACCAACTTTAGTTTGGTATCAAGTAGGTAATCCTGTTCCAATTGCTCAAAATGTAAATCAAATTACAGTTACCCCTCCAGCTCAAGGAGCAAATTACACATGCCGTTTAGAATATGGGCCTTGTAATGCAGGTTGGTCAACTTGTAATGCTGGAGTAGGATTAGGTCCTGATACAGTATTTGTACAACCTGGTCCACCAACATTAAATCAACCAAATTTTGTAACAATAAATCCACTATGTAATGGAGATTGTAATGGATCTATTACAGTAAATCCTACAAATGGTACAGCTCCTTTTAATTATACTTGGATCACTTTGCAAAATACACCAACAATAAACAATTTATGCGCAGGAAATTATACAGTTACAATTACAGATGCAAATAACTGTACTGTAACAGCAAATACTACATTAATTGATCCCCCTGTTTTAGCAGTACCTTTAATGGTTGCAACTAATCCTGTTTGTTTTGGAGATTGTAACGGTACAGCAACAGCAAATCCAATTAATGGTATTGCTCCATACACTTATTTATGGGATAATGGACAAACAACCCAAACAGCAATTAATTTATGTGCAGGCGCTTATAATGTTACAGTAACAGATGCAAATGGATGTCCTGCTTCAAATACTATCGCTTTAGTAAACCCACCAATGGTAGTAGTAGGAAGTATTACCTCATTAGATACAATATGTTATTTATCTTCTAATGAAACATATTCAGTACCTAGTTTAGGTGCAGGATATTCTTATAATTGGTCAAGTGTAGGAAATATTACTTTAGGTCAAGGAACTAATAATATTTTAGTAGATTGGTCAACATCACCCCCAGGATTTATACCAGGAGCTGTTAATGTAGTAGCGATAAATCAATTTGGTTGTACAAGTTTACCACAAGCGGTTGATGTTTATATTTTAAACATTTTACCCACGATAGATTCGATTGTTTCATTATGTGACTATGCCAATTGTGTAACATTAACTGGAAGTCCTATTGGAGGAATATTTACAGGTAATGGTGTTAATGGAAATTTATTTTGTCCTTCCCCTTCTATTGCAGGTAACAATACAATAACATACACTTATGCACAATCAAATTGTACTTTTGATACTACTTGTTCAATAACCGTTTATCCTAGACCTTCTATTTCACAAATTCAAAACGATTTAGGAAACTTAACATCTGAATTTATAGAATTGTGTGAAGGAGATAGTATAGGTAGAGTTTATAGTGCAACTGCTTTAGGTGGAGGTAGCGTAGTATGGATTTTAAACCAAGATAGTATTACAAACCCAACATTACCTATTACATGGAACAATTTTGGAACATTTACATTTTCAGCAGTAGCATATGAAAACGGATGTGTATCTTATCCTGTATCATTTGCAACAACTATTCAAAGATGCCCTGAAGAATTAATTTACATCCCAAACACATTCACCCCAGATGGAAATGAATACAATCATGTTTGGCAACCTGTATTCATCTCAGGTTTTGATCCTGCTGATTTTTATTTAACAATATACAATCGTTGGGGAGAATTAGTATTTAAAAGCTATAACAGTGCAGCTGCTTGGGATGGAACATACAATAATACAGTATGTCAAGACGGAACATATACTTGGGTCATAGTATACGGAGACAAAAACACAGATAAAGAAACATTAATTAAAGGAAATGTTACCCTTATTAGATAGTGCAATATTTATAATAGTATGAAACTGAACCATTTACGTACTTTAGTTAAAGAGGAACTTAATAAAAAGTTAAACGAGGAATACCAAGACAAATTCAAAATGGTTGGTATGCTTATAACTAACATTAAAAAACGCCCTCAAAAAGAAATATTTTCTGATATCCGTTCAATCCCAGGGATTACAGTAGCATCTGTAAAAGAACCTATGCCTTATAATGAACAAAACACAGAAAAATTTCAATCTATAATGACCATTAAAGTAGATGGTCATCCTTGGATTACAAAAGGTGGATTTGATCGTACAAAAATGGAAGATATACGCAAAGAAATATTAAAAGTAGAAGGAGTTTTATCATATAATGTAAATCCTGATAATATTTCTTCTCTTTAATATATGTATATAAGACAATAAAGTTATATTAAATAAAAACTATGAGTGAATTTAAATTGCCAACTGAAACAGTTGAGTTACCATCTAAAGGCTTACTTTATCCTGAAGATTCTGAATTAGCAAAAGGTACAATTGAAATTAAATACATGACTGCTAAGGAAGAAGATATCCTTACAAACCAATCCTATATTAAAAACGGTACTGTTTTAGATAAATTAATGAAATCATTGATTATATCAAAAATTAACTATGATGATTTATTGATCGGTGATAAAAATGCAATCATGGTTGCATCTCGTATTTTAGGATATGGTGCTGAATATACTTTTAATTATTTGGGTGAATCACACACAGTAGATTTATCTCAAGTTGAAAATAAACCATTAAAAGAAGAATTGTTTACAAACCATGTAAACGAATTTATTTTTACACTTCCTAAATCAGGTAATACAGTCACATTTAAACTCTTAAGTCATAAAGACGAACAAGATATTACACGTGAATTAGAAGGTTTGAAAAAAATTAACAAAGATGCCTCTCCTGAACTTTCAACACGTTTAAAATATCTAATTCTCTCAGTAGAAGGAAAACGAGATAAAAAAGATATTCGAGAGTTTGTCGACAATTATCTTCTCGCCCAAGATTCCAGGGCATTAAGAGAATATATTAGAGAGATTCAACCCGATGTTGATCTAACTTTTTTTCCCGACGGAGGTAATGATAGAATCAATATCCCAATTGGGATTAGCTTTTTTTGGCCTGACCTATGAAATAGCTCCCCAAGCTAGGGCTGCTATATTTACCCAAATTCACGAAATAGTTTTTCACGGTAAAGGAGGATACGATTGGAATACAATCTATAATATGCCTATATGGCTTCGTCGTTTTACCTTTTCAAAAATTCAAGATTTTTATACTGAAGAAAAAGAATCTTTAGAAAACAAAGGAAAAGGTGGTGGAAGTAAAACAGTAATTAACTCTGATGGTACAATAAAAGCCCCTGAATTACTTCAAAAAGCATTCCAAAACAAAAATATTCCTAAATATAGCTAAAAATGTTGATTTTCAATATTTATAATAAAATACATTAATAGTGGCAGACTTAGATGATTTAAAAAAACAAATTGAAGATCTTAGAAAACAATATTCTGATCTTACAAAAAAGCCAGCAGCATTATTTAATACAGATAACTTAAAAGATGCTAATGCTGCTATTACTACTTTAAATAAAGCTATTGCAGACGCTAAAAAAGAAGCAGCTAGTTTAGAAGCAGGATTTGGTGGAATAGATAGTACTATTAAAAGCATTGTTTCTGAATTAAAAAAAGGAAATGATGCTTCTACATTAGCTACTAAAGCATTTAGAGGGATTCAAAATATTACTGAAAAACTTAAATATGATCAACAAGATATTAGCAAATTAAGTTTAGAACAATTAAAACGACAAAAGGATAAACTTAAAGAATATCAACAAGAAATTAGAGATCAATCAAAAATAATATCTGAAAAAGTCCAAAGTTTAGTCCTTGATAAAAACGGAAACCAACTTGCAGGAGCTGCATTACAATCTAGATTAGATAGACTTAAACTTGATAGACAAATTAATGAGTCTGAAGCAGCTATATATATGGCTGCTAAAGAAAATTTTGCAATTTTTGAAGAAACTAATAGCCTCTTAAATGAAAGGATAAAAAAAGAAGAAAAAATTAACGATACAATTGGCCTTACAGGTAAGTTAATGAAAGGAATTTCTAAAATTCCTATAGTTGGTCAATTTATTGATGCTGACAAAGCATTAGAAAAAATGCGAGAAACTGCTGAAAAAACAGGCAGTAAAATAGCTGCTTTAGGGGCAGGATTTAAATCTATAGGTGGTGATATAGCAAAGGGGATTATGGATCCTTTGTTTTTAGTTACCCAATTAGTTAAATTGTTTGTAGATGTAGATAAGCAAGCTGGGGAGTTTGCTAAATCCCAAAACATGAGTTATAAAGACTCATTAAAAATGAGAGAAGAATATGCTTCTATGGCTGCATCTTCTGGGGACACCGCATTAAATGCTAAAAGGCTCATGGAAACCCAAAGTGCTATTGGAGCAAGTTTAGGAACAAATGCTAAATTAAATGAAGCCGATTTAAAAACATTTACTAAATTACGTGAACAAGCAGGATTTACTAATGAAGAATTAATTTCAATTCAAAAAGTATCTTTAGTAAACGGAAAAACCCTAGAACAAAACACTTCAGAAATATTAGGAGGTGCTAAAGCATATGCTTCCCGTAATAAACTTGTTGTAAATGAAAAACAAGTATTAAGAGAAGTTTCTAAAGCATCATCTGCCTTAACATTAAGTTTGGGAGGAAGTTTAAAAGCTGTATCCGAAGCTGTAGTAAAAGCTAAACAATTTGGTTTGACCCTTGAACAGACTGAAAAAATGTCTGAAAGTTTACTTAATTTTGAACAATCTATTGAAAGTGAATTAAGTGCAGAATTATTAACCGGAAAAGATTTAAATTTTGAACGTGCTAGAGCATTAGCTTTAAATGGGAAAACCGCTGATGCCGCTGCTGAAATTGCAGCCCAAGTAGGATCAGCTGCTGATTTTGGTAAAATGAATGTTATCCAACAAGATGCTATTGCAAAATCTATTGGATTAAGTCGAGAAGAACTAGCTAAATCATTAGTAGAAAGAGAAGCATTAACCAAAATCGGTTTTAAAGACGCAGAAGCAGCTAAAGCAAAATATGATAAGCTTCGTGAAACGATGACTGCTGAAGAAGCAGCTGCTGAATTAGGTGATGAACAATTAGCTAAACAATACGAACAACAATCTAATGCTGAAAAATTTGCTCAAACTATGGAGCATGTTAAAGAGATCTTTGTTAGTATTGTTGATGGTCCTATGGGTGCTATATTAAATGGGTTAGCTACTATGTTACAAAGTACCAAAGTAATCTATGGTATTACTGGACTTTTAGCTGGAATTTATGCTGGAAAATTAGTTGGAGGTATTGTTCAAACTATAGGAAAAATTGTAGCCATGACAGCTGCTAACACTGCGAATGCTGCTGCAGCTACTGCTGGTGCTACCGCAGTTTCCTTTGGAGCTATCATCCCAGTAATTTTAGGAGCAGTAGGAGCTGTAATTGGGTTAATAGCATCATTTACAGCAGATGATATGATGTCAGCTCCTCCAGGATACGGTAAACGCACTTTATTAGGACCAGAAGGAGCAATTCAATTAAACGATAAAGACACAGTTATTGCGGGTACAAACTTATTTGGAAATGATGTTGCCTCTGAACCAGGTAAATCTACCAAAATGGGTGGAAAAGGAGAAATTAAAGTAAAATCCGAAGGTAATGATATGTCAGCGGTAATATCGGCTATAAATGCTTTAGCTAATAGACCAATAAATGTATCAATTGATGGTAAAAAAGTAATTGAAGCTACAACAGGTGCTCAACCAAACACTCAAGGAGACGAAAATAGAAAAAATAGTTACAAAATGTCTTAACATATAATATTTATAATAAAATAAACAACCATGGGAATCTTAACTAAATTAACAACTCAAGGATCTGCTTTTACAGCATATGATGGAACTACACCCCCAGTAAACCCACTTGCAACTCAGCAGTCAAAATTACATGTTGACGGAAATCAACCTGGATATTCATTAAACGGTGCTAATGCTAATCAAGTAACAGCAGATTATAATGCTTACCAAGATGGTACACCAAACCAAATTCCATTACCTTCATTATTAGATATAAATGGAGTTATAGCTCCTGTATCACCAGGTGGACAAGGTTTACCGTATTTGAACAATTTACCTGGTTAAAAAATATTTAAATGGGTCTTTTACTAAAATTAAATAATGGGGATACCCAATTAAAATCACTTAAATTTGGTAATGACAGACCAGGAGGAGGAGATAGTGGACAACCTTTTATTCCTCAAAACATACAAGCAGGTGTTCAAAACCCATCCTTTTATAACGATTTTATTGTACGTGGAGGAATTGAAGCTCCCTTAAGTGCTGCTGAAGATGTAGCTCGTTTAGCAAAATATTTTATAAACATTAAAAACCCTAGCGGGCTTTTATTTACTGCAAAACAAAACCTACTTTCTCGAGTAGGGACAAAAACAGAGGCTTCTAAAGGTTTAGGTTATGCTGGAGGTGCTTTAAATGAAGGTGCATATACACCATTATCTACATTAGCTGAAGCTGGAATAGTATGGGCTGGAGGTCATATAAACAAACAAGGTTTAGATCCTACTGGTTTGTTTTCATTTGCTTCTATTAACAAATACCAAGATATTATCTCCCAAAATCAACTTACTGGGAGAATTGATTTAGAAAATAATAGATTAGTTAGACTTTCTACTTTAATTTCATTAAACGATGGTGAAAATAATTTTGCTTTTGTTAAAGGATATAGTTTAAATCCTACACTAGAAAATGATGTATTAATTTCTTATGGAGGCGGACCTGATTCAGTTTTAGGGATAGGAAAAACTAAAATTAAATTTGCAACAGGAAACGATGGTGTTCCTTTAAAAACACTAGTACCAAAACCAAAAGATTATTTAGTAGGCACCCCCTCTCGCCCAGATAACCAAGACAAGTTTCAATATCCAACAGGTTCATCTTCAACATATGATGAATATATAAAAAATTTTTCAAGTAATTTTGCTGTAAATAATTTAATTAAAAACGGATTAAATTCATTTCAACAAGATTTTATAGTAGATGTTTACGAATCTGGATCTCTTAAAAGCAATAGTAACATAGGGAAAGGTTCTTGGACACAACAAAATTTTGCAAATCAACCTTTTAATACAGATTCAACAATATCTGAAGATTTTAGACAAATATTAAATCCAACAGAAAATCCTCAATATACTTTTTTAAGTTTAGCTCCAAATTATACAACTAAAAATATTGAAGATAATCTTAAATTAGGCAATCCTGGAGCAAAAGGAAACATTTCAAGTTACACAGCAGGTAAAAAAAATACAGTAACAGGAGCTAGAAACGGAGCCGTAGATAGAGTAAATGCCTCTCCAATATATAAAACAAACACTAAAGATGGATCTAGATATTCTACTGACCCAGATTTAAAAGATATTATTCCGTTTTTTATAGCTATATTAAATAATGATTCTCAAGTTGGAGGTACATATAAAAAATATATGCACTTTAGAGCATTTATTGACTCGTTTTCTGATTCATATAATGCAGATTGGAAATCTATAGAATATATGGGTAGAGCAGAAAAATTCTACAAATATGGAGGATTTAGTCGAGAAATATCAATGGCATTTACTATTGTTGCTCAATCAAGAGAAGAAATAACAATTATGTACGATAAGTTAAACTTCCTTGCCTCCTCACTTGCTCCTGAGTATCTTGATAGTTACACATCAGGATATATGGCAGGAAATATTGCATACATTACTTTAGGAGGATATTTAGATGATCAACCAGGAGTTATAACATCATTAACATTTGATGTTCCTGAAGAAGCACCTTGGGAAATAGGTATAAATGATGCTGGAAATAATTTACCTGCAAAAGATATCAGACAGGTGCCTCATATGATTAAAGTAACGGGTATTAAATTTATTCCAATTCATAAATTTAGACCTGAAAAACAATCATTTAGAAATGATAAACTTGGTACAGATAGTACTAGATTATTAAATACAGGTAAACAAAGATATATAGATCAACTTCGCCCTGAATCAACTAATTATGATGCTGAAAATTTAAAAACAGAATTAGATGAATTAAACGAAGCTGAAAAAATTGCTTTACTAAACTATGCTAGGCAAAATATATTATTAGCAAATGCTTCATTCATATCAGTAGATCCAAATCAATCTCAAACCCCATCAGGAATAGAAAATGTTACAAATAACCAAGGTTTAATTAATACAATTTCTCAACAATAGTATGAACAGATATAATAGTATCCGTATAGTTAAAACCACTGAAGACCCTAGATTAAGGTATGCTGTGACCAAATATCCTACAATTTTACTAGGTCCTTTAGATATTTATGTTTTTACAACCCAAGGTGATAGATATGATGTTATGGCACAAAACTATTATAGTGATTCAACTTTATGGTGGATAATTAATCGTGCAAACCCAAACCAAGACGCAAATTCAATATTTCCTACTGTAGGAGCTCAAATAAGAATTCCTTCTTTTGATAGAGTAGGAACTATAATAGCACAATATGAAACATTAAATCAATTAATTTAAAAAAGTTATGGCCATTATTGGAGAAAAATTAGAGTCTTATGTTATAGATCAGATAAATGCTAGACAATTACTCCATGGAAGTGGTGCTGGAACAGCTAATGATGGGTCTCAAGACATTAGGTCTGATCAACAGATTAACCTTTTAAATTCTAATACTTCTTGGATAAAATTAGCATCTGGAATTTCAGTAGATGCTAGTAGATTAAGAGATATACAAGTAAGTACATCTTATAGTGGAATGGGTTTAGCAAAAAATTACATTTTGTATGCTGGTGTTTCAAGATTAGAACAAGACGGAACAGATAGATTAATTCAAAGACAAGGTTTTCTTCCTCAAACTCGAAATAGTTCCTATACCTATGGAACATATGGGTATTCTCCTATGCCTGGTATTTCAAGTGCTGATATAAAAGCATTAAACCGTGGTTCCCTTAAAAAAGCAACAGTTAAACTTACTGCTCATAATAAACAACAATTTGATATTATTGATCTCCTTTATTTAAGACTAGGATATACTGTTTTACTCGAATGGGGCAATAGCATATACACTCCAGATGGTGTTACTAGGGAAATAGTACGTAATACATTACTTGAAAATACATTTTTTAACATCAACGGGAAAGGATCATATCTAGATATGTTAGGTCCTATTGAACAATATAGAAAAAAATATGCGGGAAACTATGATGCACTTTTAGGTAAAGTATCTAACTTTAGTTGGGCTTTTCAACCTGATGGATCATATGATATAGAACTTACTATAATAAGTTTAGGTGATGTTATTGAATCATTAAAAACTAACATTTCATCCCCTCAAAATTTAACAAAATTTATTGAAGAATCTACCGGAGGCAAAGAAAACCCTAGTGAACCATCAGATCAAATTGACATTATAGAAGATAATAAAGATGCTAATGCTATAGCTTCTATGTTATGGACTTGGAAATGGGTTAATAGAACAGGAGTAAGTGCAGATGCAGAATCAGATCCTCTTTATATTAAATTAGGAGATGGAACAGAATCTTTTGTTGGTGGATTTTTAAACCCTTCCGGAGAAAACATTACAGCAAACTTAATAAGTTATAAGTTTTATTATACAGCTTATGAAGATGCACTTTTTGATGGGTATGAAAATCCTATCCGTACTAATTTTCCTGATCTTTACCCAAAATATGAGTCTACAATTAAAGAATTTGCTAAACCTAAAACAAAAGAACAAGCTGAAGAGTATAGAAAATCTCTTGAAGAAAAATTAGGAGATAAAAAAACTTTTGAATTTTCTAGAGAAGTTTATAGTAGAGAAGGAATTAAAACTATAAGATATGCTACATATAAAGTAAATGTCCGATTTAAATATGTTAAAAATTCTGAACGTTCAATTACTACTAATAGCCCTATTGAAGGTTTTGATAATGATGATGCTTTTTGGATTAATACAGAACCAGTCCAATATTATCTTCGATTTGGGGCTCTATTAGAATATATAGAAAACGATATTTTACCCAAAATAGACATTAGTGGCACTGATAAACCTCCAATTTTTAATATTGATTTAGACACATATTCTAACTATATGTATTCTTTACCTAATCAAATTTCATTAGACCCAAGAGTTTGTTTAGTAAGAAACGACCATTTTACAAAAGATTCAGGGACTGCAGAAGTTTTATCTAAATTAAATCCTTTTAGAGCAGAAGATTATGTTAAAGACAATCCAAATTTAAATAAAGCTTACCCTTTTAACATTTATTTAAATTTTGAATTTATTATAGAAAGTTTAAATTCAAATGCTGATGAAAGAGGAGATGTTAATATGTACAACTTTTTAAAATCAATATGTGATGGTTTAAATAAATCTTTAGGTGGTATAAATAATCTAGAACCTATAATTGATGAATCTAATAATACTTTAAGAATTATCGATACTACCCCAATCCCTGGAATTGGACAGAGTACTACAGATTATATTCTTCAATTGTATGGATATAGAAAAGCGGGGTCATTATATGATTCTACTTTTGTTAGAAAGGTTGACTTAAAAACATCCATCACCCCAGAATTTGCTACTATGGTTACAATAGGAGCAACTGCAGGAGGATATGTTAAAGGAACAGAAGCTACAGCGTTTTCAAAATGGAATATTGGGTTAACTGATAGATTTAAAGAAAAATTTATCCCAGGAAACCCAGAATCACAAAACAAAGAAGGAGAAATAGATGAAGCTGTCGTAAACTATACTGAAAGATTTTTATCACCTAAAAAATTCACTTCATGTTATGGGTTTAGTGGAAATCTTATGCAACCTAGCTCAAAACTAAAAATTTCTACAGATGCTATTGAAAATAATTTATCTGTTGTAACAGAATACTTTAAATATTTAATAGCTTCTAACAAAACTAATTCAGGAGGAACAATTGGGTTTATACCATTTAAAATTTCCTTTACTATGGATGGTATATCGGGAATAAAGATATACAACAAATTACACGTTGATACTCGTTTTTTACCTAAAGCATATGGTGATAACTTAAACTTAATTGTTACAGGAGTAAATCATAAATTAGCAAATGATGATTGGGAAACTGATATTGAAGCAACTGTTATTCCTAGAACTGATGGTGGAAGTGATGTAATTATAACAGCTGAAGCTATAAAACAAGATATACAAGAAGTTAAAAATGCTCCATCTAATGGTGAAATAGGATATCCTGTTTCCCCACAAGATTTAAAACTAGTAGAAAAAGCTGGAGGAGTTGCCCCATATATTCTTTTACCAAATGGACAAATTAAAGTTAAAACATGGCCTTCAAATCTTAGACCTGGAGACCCAGGATATAATCCTAAAGCTCGCCATTGGTTTGTTCCTAACCTAGATTATCCATTAGTAAGTGTAAAAATCCCATCTAAAAATGGAGAAAAGTCTCTTCAAGTTCATAAAGATTTTGCTGCTAAAATAGAAAAGGTAGCAAAAACTATTAAAGATAATGGTCTTCAAAAATATATTAAATCTGTTGATTCTGGATTTGCCCTTAGAAATGTAACGAATGGCACAAGATTATCTAATCATGCTTTTGGATTTGCTATAGATCTTAATGTTACCTCCCCTGGTCATGGGTGGAATCAAGGATTTATTTTAGGTGATAAAAAAACTACAAGTAAAATTATTTTAAATAGAAATACAAAACCATTTTCAACCCAATTAATGGGAGAACAAGAATTTGGTTTTTGGAGGGTAGCTAGAAGTTTTGGATTTGAAGGTATAGGATGGTATTATGAAAAAGATGCAATGCATTTTTCTATAAATGAAGGTTTACAAACAGATATCCCAAAAATACCAACTAACTAAAATTTTATGACTTACTATCCTTTATCCCAAATAAAAACTAATTTATATACTAATGGAGGAGAATATTCTCTTTTAACAAATAGAGGCAGGTATGTAGGGTATTATTATGAAGTATCTACCGGACAAAAATATACTGGTAAAAATCCACAAGATAAACCTAATATTTTATTAATTCCTATTACCTTAACTAATGAAGTTGATCCAACAATCCCATTTGTTCAATCAAATTTAGATAATTTAATTACTTTAAATAATGTAGTAGGAAGAGATCAAGCAAAACAATTTGAATTTGATACTTCTTTTATCCCACCCCCATCATTAAATACTAATCCAAGATTAATACCTAAATTTAACCTAACCCTTCCAACTCCCCAAGACCAACAAAACGGACAGTTTACAAGATATTTTTGTAAAAAAACTAACGAAATACAATACTTAGAAATTGATATAGATACCTTTAAAAAACTTACCCATAAAGACCCCCAAATAGCCTGGGATTTACACAATCCAGTTTCTTTAATTTGGCAAATTACAGGCAATAAAGAACAAGTTTATAATTCAAATAGGGCATCCACTATTGCTATAGAGCAAAACTTAAAATGGTATGGATTTTCTCAATACTTTCAAGACAAATTTTTAAAATATTATCAATCACAAGATATAAATAATTTGTACACAACAGGTGGTGAATTTACAACTAAAAATGGACAAAATTACATTGGATTTTATCATATACATAATGGTATAACACCTATGGTAGGAAAAACTCATATAAATACCCCTCACGACGTTTTAATTTCTATAAAAAAACCACAACCTATAACCCAAACTACTAGCAGCATAATATTACCAACTCTCCCTAATATTCCAAGTGGAGGAGGAAGCTACTCTGGGGGAGGAAGTTCTATAGGTGGAAGAGGAAGTTACTAATTTAAACTTGGAATTGTAAAATATAGTTTGTATCTTTAAAGCATGTATTGGCTTATAGAAGATCCTAAACATATAGAAACAATTTGTAACATTAGCTACCAAACAGCATATGTTGAAGTAATCCCTACTTCACATAATTTTCACCCTGTTAAAAATGAAGTATGTGCTCTATACATTCGACCAAAAGATGATACAAAAGGATACATCATACCTGTTAACCATAGCGAAACAATAAATTTAACAATAGAGGATTGTTTAAAAGTATTAAACAGTATAAAATGTATTTACGTAAGGGATAGAAAGGAATTTTTGCATTATTTTGCTCTTAAGCATTGCTCCCAACCATCACCCTCCCCCCATACGTATATACCTCAACAAACAACAGCTCACAATTACATTTACAACAAATACTCAAACATTCAAAATTTAAACACAATAGTACCGATTGTAAAACACTATGAGGTATGTGAACAAAATCATACTAACTTTAAGGGTGAAATAAACCCATTTTACAATAAAGCAGCACTTGTGTTTAATCAACTAGAACAAACGGGTATAAAAGTGGACCCTCAATTATTTGAACAGTACTTTGACCAACAAGTAGACGAGTTTATATACACGCAATATAACCTAAACACATTAACAACAAGGCCATCAAATGCCTTTAACCATATTAATTTTTCAGCCCTAAACAAAGACAACAATGAAAGAAAATGTTTTATACCCCGCAATCAAAGTTTTATTGAGTTTGACATATCTGCTTATCACCCTACCCTTTTGGCTAATCTTTGCGGTTACGACTTTGGCAGTGACGACATTCACTTATCTTTTTCTAAAATGTATGGAGTGGACTATGCAAAAGCAAAAGAGATCACGTTTAAACAGCTTTATGGAGGAATATGGAAGGAATACGAGACCTTGGACTTTTTTCGACAAGTAAAAGCATATACAGACGATTTATGGAAATTATTTAATATAAACGGCTATATTAAATGCCCTATTTCAGACCATAAATTTGTAAAAAATGATCTGGAAAACATGAATCCGCAAAAGCTTTTAAATTACGTACTACAAAACTTGGAGACCGCAAATAATGTTCTTATATTATACGATATTTTTAAAATATTACGAGGAAAAAATACTAAACTCGTGTTATATGTGTATGATTCGTTTTTATTTGATTACGATAAGAGTGAACCGGATGTAATGCTTAAAGTATTAGGAATATTTAACAAATATAAATTACAAGTAAAAACTAAAAAAGGCACTAATTATGCCAATATAAAATAAAAGTTATGTATAGTACTTTAGAACAACCCCGTCATATGTATGATCAATACGACTATGATTTTACATTTGAAAATTTATTGATGAACAATAGACTGTTTTGTACTTTTACACCATTGAGTGAGTTAGAGGCGTTGGTTAGTGCGTTGTCTAGTCGTTACAGCATCATGTACAACAAAATGTTTGTGCTACACATTAAAAGCAATAACGAATACGTTATTACATACAATGTAGATCAAGGAAATGTAAATGATATTCCCGATAATACAATTCTCGTACATAGAAAAAAAGAATCAAACACATTATAT
>Ga0181346_1000312_pt1 | contig 20596 bp, 21 predicted proteins | sample Su13VDMM15DN_FD_130100 | JGI IMG/M metagenome (GOLD analysis project Ga0181346, IMG submission 130100) | Freshwater viral communities from Lake Michigan, USA - Su13.VD.MM15.D.N | ecosystem: Environmental > Aquatic > Freshwater > Lake | place: USA: Michigan | collected 2013-07-15 | reverse complement strand
TCTTTATTCCTCTCAGATAAGATAATATCATCTAAAGATGTCGGCCTATACCGCTCTACCCAAATTTTATTGAAGTCTAACATATTACTTACCGGATGAACCAAAACCTCTATCACCTCTATCAGAGCTTACTGTTTCACCTTCTTCAACTACTACATCATAATTCTTATATACTACAAATTGTGCAATTCTATCACCACTCTTTATCTCATATGCTGTATCTGAATTATTATAAAGCTTAATACCTGCGTTACCACGATAGCCACTATCGATAATACCCGGATGAGGAGAAACACTATGTTTAAACCCAATACCACTACGACCTTCTATTTTTACCCAAAAACCGGGAGTAATATACGCAAATTCTAAACCTACATCAATAACTGCATTACCTCTAGCAGGAATAACCTTATCCTCTACGCAATAGACATCATATCCCGTATCTGAGGTATTATTCTTAGTAGGTAGCTTAGCGTTTATACTAGTTTTCTTAAATTTTAATGTTACTACACTCATATAACTATTGTAATATTTGATATATAGAAATCAAGACTAAATATATCGTATGGATGAAAATTTAGATATCATGGTAAATGATCTAATCACACAGCTTAAAGGCACTACAGCTCTAGCAAAAAAAGAGCCAGAGGAAGAGCTTGATAAAGAAAAACTAGAGGAGTTTATTATAAAAAACTCTGGAAGACTTATTACTAAGACTTTAGGTATAGTAGATGATGTTCAAGCTTATATTTCTTCAGCTCCTGAAGCGAAAGATGTTACTGCTTTAGCAGAATTACTAAAAGCTGCATCTTCTTCTATAGAAGCGCTTAATAGAGTTTATACCTCTATTGAAAGGAATAAAACAGTAAAGGAAGTTAAGCAGATGGATATAGACTCTCGCGAGAAGATTAATGTTCAGGACAATACAGCGTTTCTTTTATCTAGAAAAGAGATAATGCAAGAGCTTATAGGCAGATCTAAGCAAGAGGGTGTTAAAGTAGTAGATGTTTAATTAGGCAAACACGCTACCAGAAGGAGTTCCAAGCGAAGCATCTGTGTCCTTTACAAGAGGATCTGGTTTTATCTCATTAAGCCCGCCTAACTGACCCTCAACCGTATGTAATTTTAGCTTTTTGTTTTTACCGGGAGTATCTATACTAATGTCTTTTTTTCTATACTCGTCACCATCAAATACACTACCTATCAAGTTAGTTTTAACTTCTACTGATTTTAATTCTCTTTCTCCACTATCTAGATTTACTTCAGTATATTCAAGCTTACGCTTAACTTGAATATTACTTGTTTTATTAGCAGATGTAAAAAGATTGTATAATCTTTTACCAAGATACACCCTATAGTCTTCTTCACCAAGAAATTCTTTGACTATAGGCTGTATTCTAGAACTTATACCTTGAAACTCTTTTAATGTTTCTGTATCACTAACCATACGAAGCCCGTGTGGTGATTTATTAGTATCATTTGAAAAAAAGAGATTGTATAGTTTTTCTTTAAAATCAAATAGAGGTCGTTGATTGTTATCAAAATCAAGTGTCTTCGTACAAGCTAGATCAAACATACTATTAGCTACGAGATTTGCTTCCTGTATATTCTGTACTATAAATACAGGCATTTTGGCAACTGTTAGTGAGTCTATATTAGTTAACGCCTCACTGAAGTCAGGAATACTTACATTTACTTGTGATCTATTTATATTACCTAATAAACCAAGGGTATCGGGGGATAACTTCCAATACGTTTTTACTGATTCATCTGTAAGAGCTACAAGCTTATTAACTTCAGCTTGAAGAGGACCTATCCGCAATTGCTTGGTATAATAATATATAGAATATACATCTAGATCTTTTCCCTTACTTTCTAAAAGATCTATAAATTTTTTAAGTTGTTCAGTCCCAAGATGCATAATGCTCTTAAAAGACTCCATGAGCTCAAAATCAACTTCTTTAAAATCGCCAATAGCGGATAGATTTATTATTAGAGACTGCACCTGCTTAGCAGTCGTCTCTACAGCGCGCAACCTCTCTACCTTCTTATCCATATTATTTTTTAAATTTAACCCTTACCAGTATAAGTTTTAGTACAAAATATTTCATTTCTATATGTATTTAATATTTTAACGTGTCTTACTGATGTCATAAACCAACGACCTAGCATTTTTTTATCACTATCAACATTTTCATTTTTAAGTTTAAATATATCAATAAATTTACCAGCTTGTCTCTTAGTATCCCCAACAACTGTTAGATTTAACTGCATATTTAAAAATATAAAATCATTAACTAACCCAGCCTCTACAATTTTTGCATTATCGAATGTATTTCCTGGTAATCTTAAAATTTTAAATCCTTTACCAATTTTAATATCATTAAGGTTTAAAAATGGATCTACTGGTCCTCCAATACTTGTAAATACATCTACAAACTTCTGCGTCCACTTATCTCTTGTTTCCTCTAAACGAACTTCTACTAATTCACTCTCCCCAAGAATTGGATTATATCCTGATACTAAAGTATTCATATAAAATGCATTACTAATACTAGTAAACGGCGTTTTAAAATCATTACTATTAATTTCAGATATATATTTTTTAATATCAGCTTTTTGTGGGTGATTGTTTGGGTTAGGTTTTGATGTACTAGCTAGATCAGCTGAAGTAAAAGTTTCAATTACATTTTTTTCATTTTCTGAATATAGCTTACTAATAATTTGTATAGTATATTTACCATCAACCTTACGTAGGAACCCCTTTACACCTAAATCACCATCAATATAATAATAACGCTGTAATATGTAATATAATAAATCACTATATCTATATGCTAGTGACGGTATAATGAATTCTGGATTATCTTTAATAATAAAATCACCCGGCTCTATATCTTCATCAATAGGAAACTCAAAAGCTTTTAATATGTCTTTTATTATATCACCTGCCTTTCCTCTATATTTTTTATTATATGGAAAAACAGCTCTTAGAGCATAAGCATCTTTAGAATCAAGAAAATATACTTTTTTATTCTTCAAAGCAGTTCCATCATCAATAAAGTTTTGCTCACCAATTATTACGAACTCATACTCAAGTACACTCTCTTTATCATCCACTGGTTTTAATTTTATATAAAAAATATCAGTGCCATCGCCTTTGAGCAAAAGTTCACTCTCAATAAAATTAAAGGGGTTAGCTAAAGTAACACTACCGCTTAAAAAAGGACTAAAGAAATTATCGATTATTTCAAAAGAATTTACTGTTGTATCATTAAACTTAAGCTCACCATCACTGTTTGATAGCTTATATTCAAATTCATACCTAGTACCATTAATTTCAGTAGTGTCTGCCATTGAATATTACTAATTTTGTTATTTGAAAGAAAATTGTATCTAGAGATAGAGGATTAATATACTTAAGTTGAACTCCAGCTGGTACTGTAAATGCCATTGGCCCTAATTTGTCTTTATTTAATAATAAGATAAGCCACCATAGACGTATATCTCCATATATCTTATAGGATACTGTAGTAAGGGGTAATATACTTGGAGTTATATAAAATTCAGTTATTCTTGAATCTATATTGTCTGGAAACTGTATTTTTTTAAGAATATTATAATAATAAAAGGACTTTTCATTATTTACAGTCTCAAATACCTTAAATATTCTCTCATAGTGTTCCAGGTCTAGTTTCTTTAGATCTGGTATGCTATTTTGATATTTACCTAATGTTTCCATATATTAGTTTACGCTTAGTATTTATTTGCATAGTTGTTAGGTTCAGTATATAGCGGTGTAAATGTTAAACTTATATTATATCCTTCTGGTATTATGTTACCCTGGACCATTCGTCTAGTCCCCAAAAGGGAAACAGTAACGCCGCAAGCTGCCCATCTTATATACCTATATCCTGGAACTATAACTTTCCACAAGTTAGGTGGCGTTACTAGAAAGGGACTACCCTCTTTTCTTTCAAATCTATTAGCAACTATAAGATCTTTTACTAGCTTGTAATTAGCATCGTGTCCCACCTCAGTAGTATTTATAAGTACAAAACTAACCGTAACAGGTCCTTCATCTTGTGAATATTGATAGAATTTTGGTGGTTCAAATAATGCTCCAGGTGATTCCTCACTAAAAGCCGCCACCTGAGTCATAAGAGTAAGCGCTGTATCAGCTAAGTCTTTTAATGTTTTACCAAAAGTGATACCAGTATTTGAACCGTTTGTAGAAGTTATATAGGAGTCGCCCCATGAATTATTCAATGATCGAACTTCATCATTAAAAAAAGGAAAAACATAGCGGTCGCGAACCGTAGCACCTTTATGCATGTTAGTATAGAAACTGTCAACAGACGTGCTGACGCCAAGCGCTGCTCCCGCAGCTGAGTAATACGTTCTAACAGCTTCCAATATAGCATTATTATTAATAGAATATGATGTAGCGTATACTCGAGGAGCCTCTGTCTTATAAGAACCCTGGGTAGTCGTCCATGGATAATTATCTGCTACATTCACTTCCGCCATATTATTATTTAAGCTATTAGTGGGCTTATACTATAAGGTGATCCCATATACATCGATCTACCATCAGGCTTAGTCGTACTACCCTTACTATCAACATTATTGTTAGCAATATTAAGTCCTGGCGGCGTAACAGCTGTACTCTTATCAGATTTTTTAGTTACATTGAGCTGTTCTTTTGCAGTCATAAGAAGTTGAACTAGCAAATTGTTTTGATCTACAATAAGTTTATTTTGTTCTTTTATATCTTGACCATCTGTTTGTTTAACTTTAGGTATATCAATACTAGCAGGAGTTGATGATATATTATTAATTAATGGTTGCGTATTAGTTATATTTTTTGCGTGCGGAGAGAGACGGTGAATAGTGGGAACAGTTTTTTCTGGTGCGGGTAATATTGTTGGCGGTTGCGTGGTAACTATCTTTTTTGAGTCTTTAGCAATAGTGGGAGTAGATTTTTTATCTTTTTTAGCTATTTTATTACCGATTTTTTCACCTACCTTCTCACCCACCTTATCACCAAGATAATATCCTCCTATTCCAGCGGCAATACCAACCAAACCACCAATAATATTACCTGCGCCAGGTAAAACTGTTCCCATTAGTGCACCCGTTCCTGCGCCAGCCAGCGCTGCACCTAAAAGACCGCCACCTGTACGACCTACTACTTTAGACTTTTTAACAGTTGCTTCTTTTTTGGTTATTTTACCCTCCTTTAATTGTTTATTAACATCAGAATAATCCATTGCACCTAAACCAACACCTAATGCCGTACCTACAATAGGTACTTTTTTTAAGTAGCTCCCGGATGCTCTTACTAGGCTTTGCGGCTTTACCGGAACTGTCGATGGCTTAGCCGGAACTGACGAGCCCGTTTGTGGCTTAGGCTTCGGCGTCTTTGACGGCTTTAGCGGGTCACCAGTAGATGTTACAGCTCTTGTAATAACAGCAGCTGCTGCTGTTACCGGTAAAACAAATCTCCGTCCTAACTGTAATAACCTTCCAACCCGGCCTCTTGGCTTGAGTCCACCCGGCGTCTTTGGTGGCTTTGGCGTCTTTGGCGTCTTTGGCTTTTTATTTCTACCTAATGCTGAAGCCCCTAATGCTGAAGCCAACAAAGCATCTCCCAAAAGACCTAAGCCACCTTCAATTAAATTATCCAGAATACCATCACCACCCTTACCAGCTGCACCGCCGGGTAGTCCGAACTTACCACCTTTCTTATTTTTATTCGAAAGTATAGTTCCTGCTTTAGTATCAACTTTTTTCTTTTGATTAAAATTGTAGAAAGCCTCTGCATAAATTAGGCCGGTTTGGTATGTGGTAAGCTTATCAATTTTTTGTGATAATTTAGGTTTATATCCTTGCGACATTTTAAGCTTTGAACCTAAAAATTCTGAAGCTTTATCTTTAACACCACCTAATAATTTGCCAGGCATCTCCTTAACACCACCTAATAATTTGCCAGGCATCTCCTTAACACCGCTAATCTTATCAAACGCTTTGTTACGGAATGTCTTATTGTTTTTAGTTATTTTATCTTTAACACCACCTAATAATTTGCCAGGAAGCCTTAAAATCTTTGTGGGTATTGAATCAGGTGAGCTCTTAGATGTTAATGGAGTTGATCTTAATACCTTGTTAAGTAAAGTATCTTTTTTCAGTGACTTATCTCGGTCATCTGGTATTTTTACGTTTTTATCTTTAGAACTAAAAGCTCTTGCGAGCTCTATACCTATATTATAAGTTCGGGTTCGCTCTTTGCTTGTTAATATAGAGTTAACAGACCCTCTTCTAGACTCTCTTTTTTTAAGAGTAGATCCTTCACCAGTAATTATATTCTTACTAATTAAGTTATCACTAGCGCTTAGTACTCCCCCTTCCTCGGGCGTATTACCAACTTTACTTATAAACGTGCTGATAATATCAGCAAAAGAATTATTTAATGGGTCAGCCACACATATATTTATTCAACGTCAAAGAAAGAAGGGTTAATATCTATAAATGTATCATCTACTGTAAGAAGCGTCTGTTCTTTTTCTTTTAAGTCTTCAATATATTTAATTATTAGTTTATTAAGAGCAAAAGGTAATCCTTCTAGAATATTAATACGTTCTTTAATAGGGAGATTATCGAATGAAATATTTATACTGTCATATTCTAAAGACCTTACAAATTTAATAATTTCATAAATATAGATACTTCCTAGATTCTTAGTATTACTATCACCGTTTTTATTTACTTCATCTTCTAACTTTAAAATAATACTATTTTCCTGCGATAGCGTAGGTATACCAACTGTTGCTTTAATACCACTGTATTCTATTACTTCCTCAGTATTTTCAATAGGAGAATAGCCAGAAAGTTTACCTATAATAGTATTTAAATCTATAACTTTATCATCTGTTTTATATTGGTACCCATGAGCCTTAGCTCTTAATCCAATAATTGCAGGAGCTCTATCTATAATAAGCAAATCATCTAACCCTGAGGCATCAATAAGAATACTATTAAGTATTCTACTAAATGATATTAGACCTGCAACACCATCAGCTACACAAGCTATAATATCTTTCTGTTGCTTAAGATTAAGCGCCGTAAGATTTATTTTAGATCTTTTAGAGGGTAAGTAAACAGAAGTAGTTTCTTTATTGTTATTCTTTATAGAATCAAGAAACAATGTAATATTATCTTTAGACATAACCATATTTATATCGGTAATCCTGTATTGCTACTAGGATTTTCCTTTAATTCCGCCTGATATTGTGCTATATAAAAAGATATATCATTAATAGGTGAATTTAAAACTGTCTCACTATTCATACGTTTTGAGAGAAAAAATAATATATCTCTACAGCTACCTAAATCATACTCACCTAACATTATCTTAACAAAACCAAACGGCTGTGATGTTATAAAATTAATTGATATCGGATCGTCTTGTTTGTTATGAAATATCTCAACTATGTGAGACTTATCTCTAATAAAATTAGTTAAATGGTTAATAGCTAAAGGTGGTAACAGCTCAAGTAGCTGTTGTATTAGCTGCGGATCTTGCTTAGTTAAGTCTATAGTATTATCACCAATAGTAATAGTCTTAATAATGTTATCATATATGGGTAGTATGCTATTATCTGTTATAAATCTATAAGGTATATCTAGTTCTATTTGTTGATTATTGCCTAGATCTATTATTGTATTTTTACAATTAATATCATTAATAGGGCCCAGAAAAAGCGAAACCTGAACGCTTACAGATCTATCGCCTATATTTAAACTAATAGTATCGTTTATATAGTGTTGTCTAGCTTTAATAATTACAAAGAGTTTATCTACTATAGATAAGCCCTTAATATTAAAGGTATTATCTAAATACTCCGCAACTCCATCAAGGTTATTATCATAATATAACCTTGATAAATTAAAAATATCTCTAAATGTAATAATAGGTATTACAAATTCTTTTTTACAATATGGTAGCGTTACCTTAAACATTAACAACCTTAAGTTATCTTACATTATAGTTTGTATACCCAAACGTAACAGACTTTATTAAAAACTCATTATCACCGTAAGTTAGTGCATATCCCTCACTGTTAGTAGGGAATGCATCTATAAATGTATAATGCTTACGCACAATACCATCTCGTGTATATTGTTTTACATTAATATTACACTTCAACCTACTAGTACGTAGTCCTTCCACACCTAAGGCTATAATCCATGGTCTGAAAAGCTCTGTTTCAATATCACTCTCTGTCTCTATAAAGTTAATCACAACATTGCGTGATATAAATTCTGTTCTTTGAGTAACACCATAGCCAGGCATAAATCCTCCTCTATTTTCCTGACCTAACGAAGTTACTTCAATAGATTCAGTAGGTATAGTTACCTCTTGCGCTACCAATATATTATCATTACCAGCATCTGTCCATGACTTACTAGAGGATACCCCCTTCCACGACTGATTAATTTTTCCTAGAGCAGAAGTAATATTACCAGGTAATCCACTATCATCTATAGTAACTGTCCATATAAACGGATATGGTATAGAAAATCTCCTATCGTTAGAAAATTTACTTAGGAAAGAATTTGTAAGCGACATATAAATATTTAATCAAAAAAAAGCTATAGAGATGATCTCTATAGCTAATTAAGTTTTTTATAAAAGAAATTAAAACCTGTTATAGAAGTGATAAGCAAACGTAACGGTGAAGTTTAATATATCTCCAGTACCATCTGCAATAGTATAGGATACTTCACCGATATCGCGAATGGAGGCACCCACTAATACAATTGTATCAGTTTCTTGAAGCTGTCTATCTAAAACAGATAAAGTAATTGTATCACCTACGCCAGGCATTCCATATTCCCCAGTAGATGAATCATTATCAAAAACAGCTCTTGAAGCTGTCTCAAATCTTTTCCTAAGATCTATACTTTCTTCATGATAAAACTCAATAGAATAACCTTCTGAATTAGTATATGTAGATTTACCAGGTACATTAAATTGTTGCCCAACATAGTTTACCATCTTATTTTCAATAGCTCTGCCAGGTAAAGCTGCAGTTTTAGCATATACAAGATCAGTCTCTCCGTTAAAGATATTTCCTCCGGCTAAGTTAATTTGTTTAACTCTAAATAAGAAGTCACGTGCAAACTGTCTAGTTTTTGCTTGCTCAAAGAATGTTTGAATTGTAGTTGCCATATAAGTATTTATTCTTTACCGGTTATTTTTAACATATTATATTATTTGTCTTCCAGCTATCAGAAAGTTTAGATAATAAAGACCTCAGTATTTTAAGGATACTGAGGTCTAATTACTTTATGCTCCTACAATTTCTTGGAAGCTAGCATCTGTTCTTGTTGCAAAGAAATTAATTAATATAAATTCTGCTGTTCTGATAGGCTTGATATATATATCAACGACGAGTTGATTATTATCAATAACCTCTGGAGTATTATTTCTTTCATCGCAAACGATCAAATAATCGTGGAGACCTTCGTTATTTTTAGCTCTATCAAAAATTGGAGTTAGTGTATTTATTAATCTCGTTCTTGTAAATGTTGTATTTGGCTCAAACACAAAGAACTGAGCTGCTTTGCGTGTAGGTCTTTCAAGTGCTAAGAATAAACGTCTTACATTAATTCTATCAAACGCACTAGGCTTTTTACTTAGAGTCTTCTGACCGTAAATAACTTGTCCTTGAGCTGGGAAGAATGATACTGGGTTAATATTCGACCTATAAAATTCATCTCTCTGCTTCTGATTAGGATTAACAGCTAAGTCGATAGAGTTAGTAACTAGCCCGTTAGTAAACCCAGCAGCTGGAATCCATGGGAATCTAGCTGCATCTGTTCTTGCCATTGCTGCAGCAGCATGACCTGAGAATGGAACCCACACTTGCTGACCTGTAAAAGCATCAAATACCTTTGCCCAGTTACCATAAACCACACCGTAAGATGTATTCTGTAACTCAAACTGGTGTCTTATAGGCCAATAAACATCTGTAGTAAAGTTTTTAGCTTTATTATTAAGAATTTTATTATTAGTACTTGTTACAAGAATTTGTCTAATAGGATCAGCGATAAATACACAATCTCCTCTACCTCCACCAATATGCGCAGGTGAGCAGAAATTCTCAAATTTATCAAATATTACTGAGTAATTACCACGTAAAGTTTCTCCAAGGCTAGATATACTTGATGAAGTTCTTAGAGCTTCAACTTGATCTTTGAAATCTCCAGCATAGGATGTTTCATCATAGTACCCAGAAACACCACCAAGTATAGAAGTGTATATAGTACCTAGTCCGGCCTCTACAACAACATCTATATCATATATATCCTCATTTCTTACCCCATCCAACGCTCTATCAAGTTTGGTTGGGATACTGCCCATATCCTTTGTAGTAGCTTTTGTGCTATTAAACGTACCTAAACTATAGATATTATCTGCGTATCCGATAGTGCTTACTAATGCCGATGTTAGAGCGCTATTTACTCCTGTTATATTAACCGGAATTGTACCGGACACGAGTTGATTTGATAGAACTCTGACCTTCTTAAGAGGCACACCATTAACAATGGATGTAACATCGTTTCTGTTAGATAAGAAATCATTGACATAGATCTCAACATTTCGTGAAAATGAGTCTGTGTTTTCTATGAAATAATTTACTGCAGGACCACCAAGAGCACTATTTATATTTCTGTGATAATCTATCGATCCTACAATACCATCCTCGATAACATAATCCAGCTTAAAGGCCTCTGTAGAGTAGACTGACTTTCTAAGTTTAAATACTCCGACACTGAGTAAATCATCATCATCTCTGCCGGAAATATCGTAGTCAGCTATATTCTCCATTACTTGAGATATACTACCGAAAGATCCATTTAAGAAATTAGAGCATAGGCTAAATCCAAGCGATCCACTAGGAATATTTATATATGTTGATGTAGCACCTGTTAGCGTACTATTAATTGTTCTCGCGCCTATTATACCATTATAAATGGTGCCTGGATTAATATTAGTATTATCCGTTAAACCAACATAATAACCTTCAAATTGACTGTTAATGGTTGTTTGAGCCTTATTGAGAACAATAACACCTGCACCACCAAACGCGCTAACTGAGCTAAAAGCAGATGTAGCGGATGCTACAGAGCTCCATGTATATCCAGATCCATCAACTATTGATTGATATTGATTAGGACTTAAATCAATATGCACCGGGCTTCCTAATACATAAGTACCTTCTGTTTGGTTGAGATTAGTAGAAATACCCTGTACTAAAGTATAGGTGTGTCCTGTCGGTATATTTGCAAACGAAAAGCTACTGTCTACAGGTAGATTAGCAGATGCGGTATATGTTAACGATGTACCGGTTGATAAGAATACCGCAGTTGTATCCTGAGCTTTTATAGCAGTCGATATAGCATTAATAAGAGTTGAGGTACTAAATGGGCTAGCAGTTGTGAAGTCTACATAATCGCTAAATGATCCGACTAGAGGATTAAATGTAGTACCGCTAAACCCAAATGATTTTGTTGATCCATTAGATAGTGTTAAGCTAAAGTCTTTTGCAGATAAGTTTTGCGCAGTAGTACTGGTAAGGTCAAAAGTATATCCTTGTATAGGAGTTACAAATCTAACTGGATAGACTAGTGCTGAATAGCTCTGACCAAATCCATCACCTGAACTAAGACCATATGGTAGTCTTGTTGTATATATATTTGCTGAAGAATTAAGTAATTCTCTTACAGTATAATAAAAATAACGCTCCGCAGCAGTCGATGGAGTACCATATATCAGATCGAGACCTTCCCGAGATGAGATTTGGATAACTTCATCTGTTGGTCCTTGGCTTGCAAAGCCTGTAACGAATACATTCGTACCAATATTTTGTGGAGCTATTAATGATAAATCTGTCTCTCTAATCTCCACTCCAGGAGATTTAATTGTTAGTGTTGCCATATATGTATTTATGCTTTTTTGAGCAATTTTTAGTAATGGTATTAAAGTAACTCTACATGAAGCTGGGAGTATACAAATACAAACCCACTTACTATTTCCTCTCCCCCTTGATAGTTGTAGTCTATTGTATCAACTGAGGTTGGAAAAGCCTTGGTATATGTAAACTTAATAACCTTGTTATCAAATTCATCTAACCCGAAAATAGTTAGGTTAGCTTGATAATCATCAAAATTCTTATCAACTACGATATTACTAGCATTATATCTACCTTCCCGTTCATCATGAAGAAGATTCAACCACTGATATATGGTCCAGTAATTAGTATATTGACTATCAATAGCAAATTTAACATTTACGGGAGGATATGAGTTTTTAGAGTTAGATGATACATATAGAGTATTACCTGCATATCTATTTTCGATTGCTGGTACCGTAATCTCAGGAACAACAGTCCCAAATATTGAAAACTGTACAGAATCCGGCACAACTCTTTTTGTATCTTTATCGCTATTAAATACTCTTGAAAAAGTCTTAAGAATTGGCGGCACATCAAAGACGAGTAAGAATTTATCATTTCTAGCTTTATTAAGAATTGATTGCTGATTAACATTACTCATATATGCTCCACCCTTCTTGTTTTAGAAAATCTATTTCGGCTATTTGATCTGTATTACCCATGCCAAATACAATAGGGGTAATATACGTATTATTTAGGCCCATTACTTCAAAATCGTTATATATAGATGTTGGCTCTTCAAACATAGCAACCCCAAAATCTACAGGTTCAATAGAGCAAGGTTTTCCATGATCATCTAGTTCTAAAATATCAAAGTATCTTTCTGTTATTTCTTTTTCAAGAATAAACAAACTATACATTAAGGACATAACTCTGTCATCATGATAACCGCCCTTAGCCTTCCAAGAACCATTAGGGTATCTAACAAAGTCTTTCAACTCTTTTAGAGTTTCAATATCTACAATAGTAACTGCTCGAATCTCATTTAAAAAATACCTCATATTCATAACACCTTTGTATTTGGTATTAGTGTGTGCTATCATACCCATCTGAGACTTAGATCTATTTGCTACCTTTGCGCCATACGATACTACCTTCTCGTACCCCATATCAAACGCTAATCTATCCACAACTTGTGCACCACAGTTATTGCGCTCGATTAAAGCTAGTGGCGATCCCCAGTTTTTTAAGACTGTATATACTTTATTAGCAAACTCTAGTGGAGGTATGTTTCTATTATGATATACAGCTACCTGCCTTATATCCTTTAAATCAGTAATATCAAGCATCTGTATAACTGAAGCATCTATGCCTACCCCCTCAGATATATCTACACCTGCAACATAAACTCGAGTTGAGTCTGGCTCTTCCCAGATCTTATAATTCCCTTCTTCTAATATTATTTTAGGATCCTTACACTGCTGAGACATCTCAGCAAATAATTCTTCATTAATAGACGATTCGCCTGAATTAACAAATATGCAATTATGCGATAAAATACCATTGGTGTAATAAGCTACTGTAGTTTCAACATCTACTAAATCATAAACATCTATATTTCCTATATCTATAATACGATCTATTTCTACCCAACCATCTTCATGATGAAAAACTTTATCACCAGGTTTAAAGTTACACACTAACTCGAAGGTATATTTATGTACATCAGTGCAAAGAGGGTGAGTATTAGAACATCGCAAAACTGTTCCGTTTTTTAAATAAACCTCGCAACCTGGTTTATTTAATTTTTGCACTCCGAGAAAGCCTTTATAACCATCTGGAGTTAATACTTTGTAATTTTTAGTATTTAATTTAAACATACTTGTAATATTCCATTTCATTAAAAACATCAATAAGCTGCATCATGCCCTTATGTTCAATATCTATAAGAGTTTCTGCACCACAACTGCAAAACTCTTGTAACCAGGCTTCAGTTGATCCTAGTGCTTGTCTAGTAATAGAAGCCCACTTTTCATCTCTTCCTGGAACCTCATCCCACATGATCTTATCATACCCCCACCCATTCTCTTCCTTCTCAGCTCCATCATATATTTTATGAAACAAGTTATCAGTACCATTTGCAGTAGAGCATATAAAAACTTTAGATTTTTTAGATGATGTAATAATAGGGAAAACCGATTTCCAGAATTCTTCTACAAGGTGTGATTCGATGAACGCGCACTCGTCAATAATCAGTAGATTAACAGACTGACCACGAGCAGCAGTACCTGTAGTCGTGGTAATACCAATTCTACTACCATTATCCAGTGTCATAGAAGTCTTACCATATTCTTTAACACCTGGTTTTAACCATATAGGTAGTTCTTCGAATGCCATTCTAACGCGTTGAAAGATCTCAATTGCAGTCGATTCTTTGTTAGCTACTAGCAAGATTCTTTGATCATTCATAAAGCATGCATACCAAAGCATGTAAATAGTCATAATCGTGCTCTTACCAATCTGTCTAGAAGCTAAAAGAATAAAAAATCTATTATCTCTCATCTTACGTATAACTCTCTTTTGGCAAGAATGAAGTTTAATTTTTTCACGCCCTCTATCTAGGTTAATAATATGAAAGAAGCTCTCCGCAAAATAAAGAATATTATCTTTGGCTTTCTCAAGCTCTTTTATCATCCATGGTTCATAAGCTATAACAGCATCAGCCGCTGGTAGGTTGGGGTTACCTAAATAAAATTCAGTTTTATTAGTTTTTTTAGACATTCTATGTTATTATATATATTCATAAATAGTTTTATTAAATTAGTTTTTTAATATATATTATACTATTGACATAAATATAAACATGGGTAATAAAAATGACTTCACAAAAATCGGGGATGTTTATGGGGGAATGTTAAATAACATGAAGCATAATCTTATAGCAGAAGGCAAAATTGGACCAGCGGTAAAGGTAGGGGAAATAGGTCAAGCTCCACTTATTAAAGGAGGCCCACAAGAAACTGCAGGTTATGTTCCAGCTAAAATTGACAGAAATAAAATGTCTAACAAGGAATTAAAGGATAATCTTTATAACATAAAAACATTATCGCAACCAGAAAATCTTGAAGAGGAGGAAGAGGATAAGAAAGCTCCTAAAAAAGCTCCTAAAAAAGGTACCAATAAAATTGCTAAGAAAAGTGGAAAAATAGTTAGAGAGAGCATAAATAATTTTATGAGAAACAAATCAATTTTTGATAAGTTATATGAAAACGTAATGGCTCCCGGGTCCCAAATGGGTGATGGAGAAATGGAAGAGACAGATGAACTCGACGCATTAGGAATCGACACAGAAGATGATTCTGCAGAAGACGAAGTTACATTCACTCTTGACCGTGAAACTGCACAGAAGCTCCACGATGTATTAATGGCTCAGCTAGGTGATAGTGAAGTCGAGGAAGTCGAAGATGCAGGAGATGATTTAGGAGATGAAGATTATGAAACCATGGAACAAGACGAGCAAGGCTTCTATGATGAAGATGAAGAAGATCTTGGACACGCTGGCGTAAATGCAAAAGAGCCGAATATGGGCAAAAACAATAAAGTTGGTAATCTCAAGCCACAATCTGGCGGTGCTACATCAGCTTATACTAACAAGGTTGGTAATGATGGTGACCATGGTCATGCTCTTGTTAATGCTAAGCAACCTAATATGGGTACAAACAATAAAGTTGGCAGACTTAAGACTGGTAAGTCTTTGTTCGAACAATAAAATCTAACTAGAATAATTAAAGCCCAGTAGCTTTTAAGGCTACTGGGCTTTTTTGTATAAATAATAGTATGATTAGCTTTAAGAAATATCTGATAGAATATGCTACTAGGCAAAATAGTCAGATGTTTGGTATAACTAAGATTAAAGCAGGTATTAACGGTAAATTAATAGATGACCCGTATAATCGTAAACACAAGAATGCCTATAAGCAAAATTACACCCACAAACACCCTGTAATTGATAATATATGCTCTGGTAAAGCAAATAATGTTCGAATGACCGGACAGCCACTAATATCAATTCTTTCATTATATGATACCAAATTTGAACCAGGGATTAAAACTTTAGGAAATTCAGATGTTGAAGTAGAGATGTTTGAAGACGAAGAAGGTCTATGTCAGGGAATATTAAGATCTAAAAAGAAAAACAATGGCTTGTAATAATAACAGAATTGAGTGTACTCCAGCTAGCGTGTTCGCAGCTGTAGCAAATCCTGCTTGTGGTCAATTCTTTAATCCGGTAAATTTTCAAGCCGAACAACTGATGTATGATTTGGCATTTAATGATCTAATTAATAATTTTGGTGTACCTATTAATTATTATGTAAATACATTTAATTTATCTACTGCAGATCTATTATATGGTGAGGCGCCTACACAAAAATATTTTGGACCTGTAGAGCTACAAATGTATATTGAGCTATCTGAAAATGCTATAAATATATCTAAATTTGGGTTTGCGAGTGACGATGAACTAACAGGATATCTTCATATTAATACATTTACTGTTACACTAAGCAGCCTAGTAAACTATTCTTCTTTTAGTCAAGTAGTAGAGCCAAAATCCGGAGATATTATAGAACTAACAGCTCTTGGATGCGATAGACCTAATGGTAGGGGTTCTAAGTTTTTTGAAATAAGTGAGAGAGTAGATCAAGACGTAGCTCAGTTAAACCCTCTTTTAGGTCATTATGTTTATAGAGTTAAAGCTAAGAGATACGAGTCCTCTTTCGAGCCTGGATTATCTGGAGAGAAGCAAAATCAACAAGTATTCGAAAATTCATTTTCAGGTGTTATATCTTCTAATATACCCGGTGTAAGTGCTTCCCCGGTTAAGTCATATAATTTTGATATTGATAATGAATCAATAACTAAAGTATTAGATATGTCTGTAAACAATACTGATATATACGGTACTTATTATTAGTAGGTTAGATTATTATATTATATATCTAACTATTATCAAAGTTAGCATATATATCTAAATCAGCTTGGGTAATAAGATTTAAAGTAACCGAACTTCCTTCAAGTAAATCGACAGTTGATTGAATATCTTGATAGTAATATCCAACTGCAGGTCCGCTAGTTGTAGAGAACCATCCTCCTATAAGAACAGGCTTATTATTTATAAAGGTAAATCCTGGATGACCGCTATCACCTGTTGTAACACCTCTCTCAGATAAAACTGTAGAGTATGTAGAGTCAAAATTTATTGTATCGTAAGTGTAATTAGATGAACTAAACCTAAACATACGCGGTGTAATATCATAAAATTGACCAAAAACAAATCCAGGAAGGTACTTAGCAATTTTTGTAGCAGAATTAGAAACGTTTAAAGATTGGGGTAAAATATACATCCCTGGGAAAGCGCTTATCGGTAAGGGGGTTTGAAACTTTACTATTCGTATATCAGACCCCAACACCTTTCTTGCAGTTATAGCAGTTACTGTAGTCGCAATGCCAGTATCAGTATTAAAGAAACTAGTATTGTATGGAAAAGTCTTGCCGTATACCCAGTGATCTGCGGTATAAGCGTACCGCGGATGTATAAGAGTATAAGGCATTGAACCATCGGCAAACGGGCCCTGATAAACAGCCATTCTACTGATATTATTAAGAATAGATAGAGGCCATGTATATGTTGAGTTTTTATTTAATTTAAAATTAGGATTTATGCTCCGGACGCCTGTAACAGGTCTATAAAAAGTCCACGGCTGTACTTTACCAGATAATGGTTCAGTTAATATTCGTGTTTGATAAGCAAATAAAGTATTAGGATTTGTAGCACTTATTTGATAAAGACTAGTTGAATTGGGATTATCTCGTAGAAATTTATGAAATATCTCTGCAGGTATTAATTCGCTAGTAACCAAACATTGTTTTAATTTCGTGGTGTTATAGAAATCTTTGGCATCGGTAGTTAGTATATCAACAAGTGTACTAGACTTAGCAGTAACAAAACTCAAGTTTTGCATATAATTATCATTATCATTATTTTTATAAATATTCTTAAATGCTTTATCTAGACTTATTTGCTTGAACGAGCTTAGAGTATTAAAATTAATACCTGCGGCTGAAGCCTCAGACGTGAACTGGCCCCAGCCACCATACTCAAGATATGGGGTAGCATAGCTTATAGGCGCAGTAGATACCATATTGTTTAGTGTAAAAAACGTACCACCGCTAGAATTTTTTAAATCAGTAAAAAGCTGATCTCTACCAGGATATTTTATATCTAAACTCTCAAGATTTAAGGTGGTCTCGTAGGAGAGATTTAAAACAACCTGAACAATTTTAGTATTTATAGGATTATCAGGGTAAATAGTCTCTCTACTATTTGAATAAGCTGTCAGCTCTTTACCAACAACCGTAATATTTTTAATATTGTTGTTTCCTTCAATAGTTATGTTAAATATATTTGTATCAACAAAATTAAATTCACCTGGATAATCACCCCTACAGCTCAAGACTAAATTAACAGAAGAGAGATTCGGGTTATTGCGTATGGTTATATTTCTCTCAGGGTAGTAACCATAGTTATTAACATCGGTTACCCTAAAACTACGATATCCCATATTAAGAGTATTAAGATAGTTGTTTCCTGAAACCGTTAGCGAGTTTGTTCCCATGAAGTCAAAATAAGCTTTTGACGAGGGATAATTATAAGCACTTTGTACAGGTATGAGGGTAGTATCAGGAAAGTCTACCTCGATTAACTTAAAAGGTGAGTCTATTATTTTAAGTTCGCTAATAAAATCTCGACAATTAAATCCCATTCTTGAAATTCCACTCAATTGAAAAGTGTTAATGTATTGATCTACTATATTGTAGGATGATAGGCTTATATTTTGAAACCAATAATCAAGAGGTATATAATTTAATACGTCTTTTTTAGATACAGGTACATTTTTTAGTTTGTAAGACGATAGAACTACATTTCCTCCATCTATTTCGAGAATATAGTCAGCAGACAGAGGTGTACTTTTAATTAAAGAGGAAACTCCAGATAGAGCTAGATTATAATATTCATTGCTAACTGGAGCAAATTCAACCCCTACTGAACTAAGGAAAAAAAAACTGGTGAAACAAGAAATTGATTATTAGCAGTTCGCTTAATATTAATCGATGCACCTTTTGTTATTGTAGTATCGATATTATTAATACTAATAATAGATCCAGTTGTATAAGTTGGCTCGAATTTTATTGTAATAGAACCGAAATTAAGCTGTGAAAAGGTACAAGAAAAATTATCAATATTAGCGCTCTCTGTAATAAAGGCAGTAATGTTATTTGTTAATGAATATAAAAATTGTTTTCTGGTATCACCGGCAGATATATTATGATTACTAGTAATTATGGGGCCGATTTCTATATCAACTGCTAAAGCCCCCGATAAAAAATTAACTAAGGAACTAAGAGAGCCAGCTCTAGTTTCGGTAGATTGAACCATTGGTATGAGTTCGTTGCCTCCATATGGTAGAGTTATATTAGGAAGTTCAGAAATTTTAATACCATCGGCCATGCTTATATTTATTGCAATTATTTATATAAAAATCGGATATAACATAAAGCTATACCCGATTAATAATTTTTTTAAAATTACCTATAAAGTTAGACAATATTAAAGTGTGCTTTAACTGCACTAACTACATCTGCATTGGTCCACTCGTCTGGTGTATCATAGTTGTCGCCAGAAATTTGAGGTAATTCAATTCTTTCTCCTCCAATAAATACAAAAACCTTACGCTCCCCTGGAACATCTACAATTCTATCAATTGTAATCTCGAAGATAGTTTCCGTAACTTCAGGTTGCTTTACTATAGTTTTTGGAACATCTAATATAATTTGTAAGCTCATATTGTTATTTATTCGCGGTATTAATATTTAAAGAGATTTTTATACCAAGAATATTTATTATCTAGCCAAGAGCATACATCTACCCCTAAGATTTTTTCAGGCGTATTATCAGCCTGTTCTAATTTAGTTCTAATTTTATGATCACCAAAAACACCATATAAAGAATCATCTTCTACTGTTACTTGGGTAATATTGTTAAAGTTATGATATTCGTAGTTTGGTAAATTAAAATAGTTATATATTCCTTTTAATGTTTGGCTCGGAGACTTACACAGATCCTCATACCTAATAAACATTATTTTTTCGTTTAAACCTTGTCTAAAAATCTCCTCTAACCTTTCTAAAGCTAGTCCAAGCGGTTGAGTAGCGAGATAATGGTCCACTCGTTTGGGTGTTGAGGTATTCCTTAATTCACCATGGCTTACAATACCGCTATCATTTTCTGGCGCGGCTCTAAATTTCCTCTCCATGGATGCTACTATTTGCTTAAGATTTCTCACCATACAGATAACCTTAGGTTCCTCACCCATTACAAATTCTAATAAATCATAGTGTATTCCCCACCCCCTTGACTTTTCCAAAACTATAGGCTTATCAGTTACAGCATTATAAAATCCATTTAAACCATTATAACAGAAGCTTTGAAAACCTTTTTTCATAAGTTCTGAATCTTGTGCTTTAAATGTTATATCATTACTAAAATTAGCACGAGCACCATAAATTAATTC